>Ga0182006_1000038_pt1 | contig 212127 bp, 193 predicted proteins | sample Sormic07211104_1_FD_123022 | JGI IMG/M metagenome (GOLD analysis project Ga0182006, IMG submission 123022) | Rhizosphere microbial communities from Sorghum bicolor, Mead, Nebraska, USA - 072115-104_1 MetaG | ecosystem: Host-associated > Plants > Roots > Rhizosphere | place: USA: Nebraska...
CGGTAGCTCAGCTGGTAGAGCAATACACTTTTAATGTATGGGTCCTGGGTTCGAATCCCAGCCGGGTCACAAGTTTACTGAAAAGTAAATTTTTTTCATATTAATATTTTGTGATTTGGTGTTCAAAGGTCTCCGCAAGAGACCTTTGATTTTTTTATTCCACTATAAAAACGAAAAAACTCTGATAAAGTAATCAGAGTTTATGTTTTATAAGTAAAATATGCTGAGTATTTTGTTGAACAAGTGTTTAATATTAATCCAGATGCATATTGTCAATTAATCTTACACCATCCACTACAACTACAATGAATGCTCTGTAATTTCTGTCTTTATAGAAAAAGTCAGTTTCTTTCAATGTATTTTCATCAGCGATCAGAAAATACTCTAATTTCATGCCCTGCTGATGATCAAAGATATCTGTTACTCTTTCTTTTATTTCCGGAATGGTGATCAATCTGAACCAGTCATTTACTTTGGTTAAGGTCTCGTAAATAATTTTTGCAGCTTCTTTCCGGTCTTCGTGGAGTCTTTGGTTTCGTGAGCTTAATGCTAATCCGTTTTCTGCTCTGTAAATGGAAACGCCTGTAATTTTCACGGGGAGATGCTTCTTTTCAACCATTTTTTTGATAATGGCGAGCTGCTGGAAATCTTTTTCCCCGAAATAGGCATTGTCCGGCTGGATCTGTCTGAAAAGCTCTTCTACTACTGTTCCCACTCCGTCAAAGTGTCCGGGTCTGGATTTTCCTTCCATTTCATTTTCCAGTCCATCGAAATCATAATGCCGGCTTTCTGTTTTTTCAGGATAAATATCAGCTACTTCAGGAATATAAACCGCATCTACCAACCCCGAATTTTCCAGGATAAGAATATCCCTGTTAATATCTCTTGGATATTTTTCAAGATCTTCCGGATTATTAAATTGGGTAGGATTTACAAAAACTGAAGAAACCACCAGGTCATTATCTTTTCTGGCTTCTTCATACAGGGAAAGATGACCTTTATGAAGTGCTCCCATCGTAGGGGCAAAGCCAATCTTTTTTCCCATTTCTTTCTGTCTTTCAATGAAATCCTGCAGGGTTTTCTTATTCTTTATAACTTCCATAGTTTATTTTAATACTAATTCAAAAATACTAAAAATATCATATAATTATATGAGTTTTTAATAATTTGAAAATGGGAATTATCGTAAAAAAATGTTAATTAAAATAATGTTGAATGTTTTTTTGTAATTTTGCACATTAAAGCGTTTTTACAAAAATATAGATAGAAATTTATGCCGAATCAAAAAATACTGTACATTACTACAGAGATGTATCCATATCAGGAAGACACGAATATGGCTGCATTGGTAAACAAAATGGCACTTAAGATGCACAATGAAGGCAATGATGTAAGAGTTTTTATGCCAAGATTTGGACAAATAAGTGAAAGAAAATTCCAACTTCATGAGGTAATCCGTCTTTCGGGAATGAATATTATCATCAATGACCTGGACCAGCCTTTAATTATTAAAGTAGCGTCTCTTCCGGGGGAAAGACTTCAGGTTTACTTTATTGATAACGAAGAATACTTCAAAAGAAAACAATACTACGTAGATGACGAAGGAAATCCTTTTGATGATAACGATGAAAGAGCAATTTTCTTTGCAAGAGGTGTTATAGAAACCATCAAAAAACTAAACTGGGTACCGGACGTCATCCATTTGAACGGATGGATGTCTTCTTTTGTTCCAATTTATCTTAAAACCTATTACGAATCTGATACTTATTTCAAAGATGCCAAAATCGTCCTTTCCTTATACAACGAGAAAGACGCCAACCTGGACAAGAACATTGCTGAAAAATTGACATTCGATAATATTTCCGGATTAAAAGCGTTAGATAATCCGACAATCAAAAACTTTGTTATTGAAAGTATGAACTATGTTGACATGGTGGTAAAAGGAGATGAATTTCTGGATGCAGACCTTGATAAAGGTTTCAACGAAACAACAACTCCGAAATCAGAATATGTGGACGTAGATTCTATAAACCAACTTTATTAAAACACATTTTTAATGATTCATACTGTTAAAAGGACTTTAGCCATGCTTTTTGTGGCGGTTTTCGGAAGTGCCCTTCTTTATAATTGCGAACCGGAAACGGATTCGCTGGGCGAGCAGCTTTTTATAGACGGGGCTGCAGAAGGTAATGTAACTTCTTACGACCTTATTGCTTATAATATTGATAATCATGATACCATCAGAAGTGATGCAGGGAGACTTGTAAGTCTGGTGAATACAAATACATCCTATTCTGCAGCTGTTTTGGGAGCTTTCTCTGAAGGGCAGTTTGGTATGCAAAAGGCTTCATTTCTTACTCAGTTAAGAATGAGTACGGATAATTTTAATTTCGGAACAACACCAAAGGTCGATTCTGTAGTTTTAATTATAAAGCCGACTCCGGTAGTTGACTCTTTAGTTACGCGGCCTGTTAAGGATGAAAATTTATTGGTAGGAAATGAAACAGTACCTGTTTCTACCACAATAAAATCTTATCCAACTGATTATTCTTTTAAATATGGAAAAATGAAGCTCGGTCCTGGCGGTACACATACTTTATTACATATTAATGTAGATGAAGTTACAACGTTTTTGGATGGTAACGATCCCAATTTCAAACGCTCCAATTTAGTTGTAAGTACCGGTGCAGCACTTGGCTCTACAGTATTTGACGGGACTGTCACCGCTAAAACTATCACGAAAAAATCAGATAATTCAACTTTGTTTACTTCTGATGCTGGAATTAGAATTCCTTTAAATAAAAATTTTTTCCAGACTATGATTCTTGATAAAAATGGTAAGCCGGAACTAATGGATGCTGCTAATTTTACAAGACACTTTAAAGGAATAAAACTATCTGTAACTGAAACAGACGGATATCTTTTGCAGTTTAGTCCAAATGATATGGAATTGGTAATGTATTATACCAATGAAGTAAATAATAACGGAACCATCACAAGGCCGCAGTCTAACTTCAAATTCCTTCTTACAGGTAATGTTGGGAATGCACGTTTCGGACAATATGAATATAATAGAACTGGTTCTGCATGGGCAAATGCTTCATCAACTATTAATGAATCAGAAGGTGATGCCAAGCTTTATATGCAAGGAATGGGAGGTCCTTCTGTAGGCGTGAAAATACCGGATGCAACTATTACAACTCTTAAAAAATTATATCAGAACGATAAAGCAGCAATTGTTAATGCTAAAATCAGAATTTTTACAGATGCTGCAAGCTGGAGCAATAATTACAGAAGAACAAATAATAACTTCTCTATTTTGCCTATCGATAAGAAAGATCCGGCTACAGAAGTACTTACTTCTTCAGGATTCATTGCAGATATTAATGCAGGATTTACATGGCTCAAATCTTATGATTTAGATAAAAATCCTACTTACTACGATTTCACTATAACAAAAACAGTAAAAGACATTGTTGAAGGAACGGCAGAAAATAAAACATTACTTATTAATATTGGACAATTTATAAGTACGGGAACTTCATTCCTTGGCTATAAATATACAACCAGATCATTTGCAACAGAAAGAGGAGTTTATGTAGGATCAGATAAAACGAATCCTAACAGAATTCAATTAAAAATCATTTACGGAACTAAAAAATAAAAAACACCAGATATAAATATGTGCGGAATTGTAGGATATACAGGATTTCAGGATGCGTATGAAATTGTAATCAACGGTCTTAGAAGATTAGAATATAGAGGATATGACAGTGCGGGAATTGTTTTGGAAGGTTCAAACAATAAGTTTGAAGTAGAAAAGACAAAAGGTAAAGTAGATGACTTAGTCAATATTTCGGCACAGTTAAAAGGAACAGCTAAAATAGGGATGGGGCATACCAGATGGGCTACCCATGGAGTTCCGAGTGATAGAAATTCACACCCTCATTTGTCAAACAACGGAAAAATCGCTCTTGTACATAACGGTATTATAGAAAACTATGATACTATTAAAACAATGCTTAGCGAAAAAGGATTTACTTTCAAATCCGAAACAGATACTGAAGTACTGGTTAATCTTATCCAATATTTCATGGATCTGAAATCTGAAACAGATTTCCCGACAGCTGTAAGATATGCTTTGAATGAAGTATACGGAGCATATGCTATTACTGTACTTCATGAAGATTATCCGGGTGTGTTGGTAGTGGCAAGACTTGGTTCTCCACTGGCAATCGGACTGGGAGATAAAGAATATTTTATTGCTTCTGATGCATCTCCTTTCGTAGAATTTACCAAAGAAGCGATCTACCTTGAAGAAGGGCATATGGCTACCATTTCTTTGGAAAATGGGGTAGACATCAGAACTATTAATGATAACTCAAGAATTGAGCCTGAAGTTCAGGAGCTTAAATTAAGCTTAGAACAAATTGAAAAAGGCGGATACGAGCATTTTATGCTTAAAGAGATCTTCGAGCAGCCTAAATCCATACATGATACGATGAGAGGGAGACTTCTTGTAGATGAAGGGATTATAAAAATGGCCGGTATCTGGGATCATTTGGAAAGATTTAAAAATGCAAACAGGATCATTATTATTGCCTGTGGTACTTCGTGGCATGCAGGTCTTATTGGTGAATATCTTATTGAAGAATATGCAAGAATTCCGGTAGAGGTAGAATATGCATCAGAATTCAGATACAGAAACCCGATTATTACGGACAAAGATGTTGTTATTGCAATCTCTCAATCAGGAGAAACCGCAGATACAATGGCCGCACTGAAGCTGGCAAAAGAAAAAGGAGCATTTATATATGGTATATGTAACGTAGTGGATTCATCCATTGCAAGAATTACAGATGCCGGTTCATATACTCATGCAGGACCGGAAATCGGTGTGGCTTCTACGAAAGCATTTACTGCACAGCTTACCATCCTTAGCTTAATTGCGTTAAAATTAGGAAAGCATAACGGTAATTTAGGAAATGCTGAATTCATGAGCTTAATTGCAGAACTGGATGCTATCCCTAAAAAGATCGAAGAGGTATTAAGTACAACCCACGAGTTGACTCAAAATATTGCAAAAGATTTTATAAGCACTACAAACTTCCTTTATCTGGGAAGAGGCTACAATTATCCTGCGGCATTGGAAGGTGCTTTAAAACTGAAAGAAATCTCTTATATACATGCAGAAGGATATCCGGCAGCAGAAATGAAGCACGGACCTATCGCCCTTATTGATGAGAACATGCCAATCGTTATTATTGCTCCTAAAAAAGGACATTACGATAAGATTGTGAGTAATGTTCAGGAAATTAAGGCCAGAAAAGGAAAAGTCATTGCTGTAGTTAATAAAGGAGATAAGCAGGTAAGCGAAATGGCAGATTATATTATTGAAATCCCTGAGACTTCAGAATGTTTCTCGCCAATCGTGGCATCAGTGCCTTTACAGCTATTGGCTTACTACATTGCTGTATACCGAGGAGCCAATGTAGATCAGCCGAGAAACCTGGCAAAATCTGTAACCGTGGAATAAAAAACAGTTGTAAATAAAATAAATTTAGATTTCTTCCGTTATTTCAAAAAAAATCTTAAAAGTTTCTTAAAAAAATTATATATTTACGGCTTAATTATAAAAATTAACATGAAAAGGATATTTCTTTTATTATTGTCTGCGTCGGTAGCATCAGTATCTTGTTCAGGTGGTGGCAGTTCTTCTGTAGGGAAGCCTGGAACAAAAGGAGAATTGATACCAAGAGAAAAAACGAAATCATTTGTTGCGGAAAGACCATATGGAATGGTTGGTATTCCCGCAGGTTCATTTGTTGCTGGTCTTGCAGATCAGGACCCAACAAATACTCCTGAAAAAGCTTCGTTGAAAACTGTTACTGTTTCCTCTTTCTTCATGGATGAAGCGGAAACTACCAATGCAGAGTACAGAGTATTTATCAATTATGTAAGAGATTCCATTGCGAGAACTCTACTGGCTGAAGCTGCTGGAGAAGGCGGTGAAGAAGGCGGACGTAGAGGAGCAAGCATCGGTGACTATGCATACCTTGCTAAAAAAGAAGAGAATTTAACACCTTATCAAGAATATTTAGAAGGCCAGGGAGGAAGAGAAGACGGAGGTTATGATGCAACTAAAAGACTAGACTGGAAAATCCCTTTACATTGGAGTACCGGAAAGTATCCTGATGTAGAATATGCGGAAGTTCTGGAATCTATGTATCTGCCTGCTTCTTCTAGAATCGGAAACGAAAGAATTTTAGACGTTAGTAAACTAAAATACAACTATCAGTGGGAAGATATGGATGCTGCACTTGCTGACAACGAAAGAGGAGCCAACTTCCTTAAAAGTTCAAGCATTGCAATTTATCCGGATACTACAGTTTGGGTAAAAGATTTCCACTTTGCTTACAACGAACCATTGTTTGAGCAGTATTTCTGGCACAAAGCCTATAAGGATTATCCTGTAGTTGGGGTAACCTGGGATCAGGCAAGAGCTTACTGTAACTTCAGATCTAAACTGAAAACAGATTATAACGAAAGCTTAAAAAGAAAAAAACAAAGACCAATGAAGTTCCGTCTTCCTACAGAAATCGAGTGGGAATATGCTGCAAGAGGCGGAATGCAAAATGCTACTTACCCTTGGGGAGGTCCATATTTAATGGATGACAGAGGTTGCTACTTGGCTAACTTCAAACCTAAGAGAGGTAACTATATGGAAGATGATAAAAAAGGTACTTATACATATACAGCTCCAGTAAAGAAATTTAAGAAAAATGGATTTGGGTTATTTGATATGGCTGGAAACGTTTCTGAATGGACAGCATCTGCGTATAACAACTCTTCTTATGGATTCTCTTCTACGTTAAATCCTTCTACGAAGAATAAAATAGATACGAAGAAGTCTGTAAGAGGCGGATCTTGGAAAGATATAGGATATGCCCTTATGACAGGTGCTAGAGATTGGGAAAGAAAAGATTCTGCAAGAAGCTATATCGGATTCAGAACTGTACAGGATATTCCTGAAGCAGCTGTTAAACCAAGAAGAGTTAACAGATAATTAACCGGACAATTTTTCAATAACAATTTTATTTAACATTAAAAAAACTAACTTAATATGTTTAAGACTAAAGATGCTTGGATGAATTTCTTTTATTCATTCGGTGCTGCAATTGTAATTCTTGGAGCTTGGCTTAAAATTACTCACATTACCTTGGGACCAATTAATGGTAATATGGCTCTTACAGTGGGGCTTATTACAGAGGCCATTATCTTTATTATTTTCGCATTTGACCCTCCGAAATCAGAAGAGTCTTATGCATGGGAAAATGTATATCCTGAATTATTGGATAAGCATGCCAACCCAAACCCCTTACACTCTAATGTGTCATCCAAAAACAATGCACAGCAGTTTGCAGAATTAGAAAATTCTCTTTCAAATAAATTAGACAAAATGCTTCAGGAAGCAAAACTGGATGTTCAGTTATTTGATAGACTTAGAACAGGGATCGATAAATTCTCCAGCTCTGTTGATCAGATCAACCAGACTGTTGATGTTTCTGCTTCTACTCATAAATATAATGATCAGCTTAATAAAGCAGCTCAGCACATGGAAAGCATGAATGCTTTATATGCAATGCAGCTTGAAAACGGTAAAAAACAATCTGAATTTGCTAACAAGTATGTAGCAGATATGCAGAAATCTGCAGAGCAGTCTGAAAAATTCAATCAAGAATTGCAAGGTTTAACAACTAATTTAAATAGCTTAAACAGAGTTTATGGCGGTATGCTTACTGCTATGAAGTCTTAATTCCTAACCATTTCTAAATTTAACTACTTAATCAAAAACTAAAAGAAAAGAGAATGGCACAAGGAAAACAGACCCCTCGTCAGAAGATGATCAACCTGATGTATTTGGTGTTCATCGCGATGATGGCCCTAAATATTGATGCAGAAATCATCAGATCATACTATGACTCCACATTATCATTAAGAGATACCCGTCTTTTAACTGAAAAGAAAAATGAGGGTATTTTTGAAAAAACTTTAGAAGCTAAAGCTCAACAAGTACCGGACACTTACTCTCAGCCTTGGGAACAATATAAAATATTGAAACAAAAAATCAATGATCTAGTTTCTCATTCGGAAGCAATCAAAGATAAATTGAAGAAAAAGGCTGAATTCATGGAAAAAGATCCGGTAACCGGAAAAGCCATTGATGTTAGTGAGAATTTTTCAGCACTTAATAATAATGAAGGTGCTACAGAATACTTCTTTAAGGAAGGAGATGAAAATACTCCTTCAAAAGAAGCAAATGAATTAAAAAGTAAGATTGATGATGTAAGAAACTATATCAATACTACTTTTGGAAATAACCCTCAATTACAGAATTTGGTTAACAGAGCTAATGCATCTCTTATTGCTGAATATCCTAAAGGAAAATCACCAAACGAGAAAACATGGTTCCAGAATAAATTCTATCATCAGCCATTGATTGGTGCAATTTCCAACTTGGAAATTATCCAGAATGATGCAAGAAACGTTCAGTCGGATGCTTTAGCATTATTATTACAGGAAAAAGTAGATGCAAGCATTAAATTCAGTAGTTACGAACCTATTGTTTCTGGTCCGGTTGATATCCAGGCAGGAAAACAGGCTGAAGTAAAAGTAATGTTAGGTACCTACTCAAACAGTAACAAGATTAATATTTCTGGTGTAAGCAGAATAGAAAACGGTAAAGGAATCATTCCTATTTCAGGATCTGGTGTTGGTGAGCATAAACTTGCCGGAACGATTACTTTAACGGATGCTTCAGGAAAGCCTCAGACTTTCCCATGGACACACACGTATAACGTAATTGCAGGACCTAGAGAAGTAAAACTTGAAAAAGGATTATTACTTTCTGCTGATAAAATGAATGTAATGTATAGAGGACTTGAGAACCCTGTTTCAGGATCTATCTTAGGTGCTGATAATTCTAAACTTTCATTATCTGCTCCGGGAGCATCTGTAAGAAATACAGGCCCAGGAAAATGGATCGTGAAGCCTACAACAGGTAACGTAGTCAGACTGACATTATCCGGAATTGATCCTTATGGAAAATCCGTATCTCAGGTATTTGAATATAGAATTAAAAATGTTCCGCCGCCACAAGGTCAGATGAGAGGACAGAACGTATTGTCGATGCCTGCAACTTCTATTCCTAACCAGTCTGTACAGGCAGCCATTCCTGACTTCGACTTCCCGGTTTCATTTAATGTTACCCAGTTCATGGTTAGAGTTCCTGGAAGAGCAGCATTACTGGTTCACGGAAACTCATTAAGTGATGCAGCCGGATTAGTGAAAAATCTTAGATCTGGAGACGTAGTTTCAATTTTCGAAATTAAAGCTACAGCACAAGGATTAGAAGGACAGCAGATTAAAAACATTACTCCTATAATTATTAATGTTCAATAGGACTAAAATTGTAATTTATTATGAAAAAATATATTAGCAGCCTTTTAGTATTAGTTTCGGGATTTGCTTTATCCCAGACTATTCTGAATGCTTCTTCTCCAGAAGAGTTCAGACAGATGAGAGAGGAAAACAAACAAAAAGTTGGTGATACTATTATTGATAACAAAGTAAAGCCTCTTGAATATGGTTTTGTAGAAGATAAAGATGTTCTCAAGAGTATGTTTGTTTGGGAAATCATCGATATGAATGATAAGATCAACCAGCCATTCTACTACGATAATCCGGATGGGCTTCTTTCTACACCTACCAGATCTCTGTACCAGTTACTATTAGATGGTGCATTGACAGGGAAGATTGAGCAGGTTTATGATGATGAAAACTTTACAGTAAAACTTTCACCGGAAGGTATTCAGAAAAGACTTGAAAAAGTAGTAATCAACGATGCTGCCATTGATATCCTTAACTCCGGAAGACAGTTAACCGAACAGGAGAAAAAAGAATATACCGACGTTTTCAAGACAACTACTGAAAAAGTAAAAGTTCTTAAAATCATGGGTATGTGGTTTATCGATAAGAGAGACGGACAGATGAAATACAGACCCCTTGGAATTGCAGCAATGGGACCAGATCCTGCTGTACAGGGAGTTATTGGACCAGATGGTAAGCCGATAGCCAGTAATGACGAGCTGATCGACCTATTCTGGATCTACTATCCGAATGCAAGAGAGATTCTGGCAAACAACTATGTTTACAACAGAAAGAACTCTTCTGCTGACCTTTCTTTCGATGATATCATCAATGCAAGAAGATTCTCTTCAGTTATTTACAAATCATCAAGCGGTTTAGGTGATGGTACTATCAAGGACTATATCCCTAAAGATGCTGAAGATCAGTTGGAAGAAAGCGAAAGAATCAAGGCGCAGATCCTGAATATGGAAAATGATATGTGGAATTACTAGATTTCACTTGATATTTATACAAAACCTGAGTACTTTTACTCAGGTTTTTTTTATTATGAAAGATGTAGACTATATTATTGTTGGAGATGGATATGCGGGATTGTTTTTCGCTCATCAGCTTATAAAGAATAACAAATCTTTTGTACTCTTTTCAGAGGGCAGAAAGAGTGCTTCTCAGGTTTCTGCCGGAATTATCAATCCGGTAGTCCTCAAAAAATTTACCACCTTCTGGAAAGCTCAGGAACAAATTGACTTTCTGAAAGACACTTTGAATGAAATAGACTCTTATACCGGGAGCAATTACCTTATCAATTCACCTATCCACAGGATTTTCCATGACGGGAATGAGCAGAACCTTTGGCTCAGAAAATCAGATAACGATGAACTTTCAGGTTTCCTGGATAGAAAATTCGATCATTTAGAGGTGGTAAAAAATGACTTTAACACGGGAAAGGTCAATCAGTCTGCCAGACTTGAGGTAAGCGGTTTTTTCATGGGTCTATTTGGTTTCTTAGAAAAAAACGGATTTTTGGTCAAAGAAAAGTTTGATTATGAAAAATTAGATGTTTCTTCAGCTACTTATAAAAATTTTCAGTGTAAGCATATTGTATTCTGTGAAGGAATGGGTGTGAAAGAAAATCCATTTTTCTCAGACATTGCTGTTATCCCGAACAAAGGACATCATATTAAAGTAAAACTTTCCACATCTATTCCAAAGGATATTACGATCAAAAAGAAACATTTTTTATTCCCTACAGATAATGGCCTTTATTTCTATGGCGGAACCTATGATAGGGAACAGCTTCATCATCATATTGACGAATCTGCAGTTACACAGCTTGTGAACGGGCTGTCAGAAATTTATCCGTATGATTTTGAAGTTAAAGAAGTGAATTTCGGTTTCAGACCGACAGTAAAAGACAGGAGGCCGATTATCGGAAGACATGCATCATACAAAAACCTGTATGTATTCAACGGCCTTGGAGCAAGAGGAATTCTGAATGGCTGTTACTTTTCAAAGAACCTGTATCAGTTTATTGAAGAAAATATCCCACTGCATGAAGAAGTTTCCAGTGACAGATTTAAATAGTCAAGCTGGAAGTACTGTTGGGCTTTCAATTTGCTACGGCTGCATTAAAGATTTGATGAAATATATTAAACAAAGAATTTAACTATGAATGAAAATATCCTGGGCATAATAGCTGGAGTTCTTACTTCCATCTCCATGATCCCCCAACTGATCAAAGTCATTAAAGATAAAAATGTAGATGATATCTCCCTGGTCATGCTCATAGTACTCATTACCGGGCTTTCACTTTGGGTCTGGTACGGTTTTATAAAAGAGGAGCTGCCCATTATTTTGTCAAATGCTTTTGCTGTTCTGGTCAATATAAGCCTTCTGATCTGCTATATGATCTATAAAAAATCTTAAAGAGAATTTATAATAAAAAAGGACGTTTCACAAATTGTAAAACGTCTTTTTTATATCGTAAAATTTTAATTCAGTTATGGTTGAAGGACAAATTTAGCCAAAGGAGCCATTCTTGCCTTGTTCAATGTCAGCGTATTGCCGTTTACAGAATAATTATCTGCGGCAAGCACTGCTTTTGTAAATAATTGCTCGGTTTCAAGATCCTCACAGGCCATCATAGTAGACATTCCCTGGTTAAATTTGATTCTCATCATATCAGGTTTGATCTCAAAAGTACCTCCAAATCCATTGCATCCCGCATGACCTTCATATCTCATACCTTCTGTATTAAGCTTGAAATAAGGATTGTTTTTGGGGTTTTTAAGTTGGATTGGCTGCCCATTCAGTTCCGTCAGCTTCCATGTTTTTCCTGTAATATCTGTTGTCTTTTGCGCCGTAGCCGGTGCTGTTTTGCATGCCGTAAGAAAGACAAGTAAAAAAAGAGCTGATAAATAATAGTGTAAGTTTTTCATAAGTATTATTTTGTGTAAGGTGGTGTTTAAATTAATAAGAAGCCATTTTTGCGGAGCCGGATGCTTTTGTTTCACGTTTTGCGTGGAACAGAACCATATCTACATTTTTTTTCAGTAAAGTAATATTTCCTTTAATATTCGAATACTGATATTCCTCATTGCTTGCAGTATACTCAGGAAGAGCATCACTTTTTTTAAGATCATAGGTTTTACCCTCCAGATGTACGGTTGCCGTACCTTTTGTATGGTTGATGATCACCTCGATTTTTTCTCCATAGCTGTCGGTGAAAACATCTTTTGTGGTTTCATCTTTGTTTTCCGGTACTGTCTCTGTAAGTACCTCTGCTTCTTTGCCCGGATGCTTACACGCTGTTGAGGAAAGGACTGCCAGCCCGATAAGGACCGATGTGAATAATTTTTTCATAGTGATAGGTGATTGGTAAGTGTATCATGAAATAGTGATATTAATACTGCATAAATTTACAAATATTTTTAATAAATATATGTTAATTTTACATAAATTAATCTGATGTTTCTATCTGTTGTATATTACAACTCTTTACTGTCGTTTTTTTATAACTACAAAAGGGTAGGTCTTAAAAGATTTGCAAAGAATAACTACCGCAGGGCGCTTAAGCTGCCGGTTTTAAGAATAAAAAGTACAGTTTTTTTTCACGTTACATTTGTTGTTTTAATTGGGTGCAAAAGTATTAAAAATTATATAATATTGATATACAGTGAGAAATGATTTAAATCATGCTCATGATAATGATTTTTTTGAGATTAATAGAAAAAAGAGAACTGACTTTGCCAGTTCTCTTTAAAGTTGATTTTAATTAATATTTTTAATTGAATTTTTTAAGGCGCTGTAATCTGGTCAATGGTGAAAAATGCTTTGGTTGTGTTGCAGGTGCCGCCCGGGCATGTAGTTGCATTTCCTACATCAGTAGGAGTTGTAGATCCCATCATGAAATGCATTTTATAGAAAACCTTATCGCTGCCATTGTTGGTTGTCCATGAATAAAGTCTCTGTTCAGGCATGCCTCCTGCATATACTCCCGGATCTGCCCAATATGGGTTTGTTGAAGCGGTTTGTATTCTTGCTCCTGTGGTAGCATCAACAAGAGAAGCACTGGTAGTAGCATTATCTCCTGCCCAGACATTAGCAGGTAACCTTAACTGATTTTGCATATATCCTCCTGCTCCGCTCCAGAGATAATGTCCGTTGGAGATGATATCTACAGTGGATGCGCTGTTGTTTCTGATCTGTAAATTTACATCTGCAAATTGGGTACCGGTAGGAATGAAGCAACGTACAGAAAACTTACCATTGGGTGTATTAATGAAAATAGCATAACCGGCTCTTCCGTTATCAGTAGTTGCGATCAAAGGACCTATCACTGCAATGCTTTCAACGTTGGCAACCGGGCTGCCTCCGCCATTGGATGATGATGAGTTAAATATCCTCCATTCAGAGCCGTTCCAGAAGTAATATCCGGCTGGAAGTGTTGTTCCGGTATTATAGATAAGAAGACCGGTAGCATTTGGATTTCCACTAAGCTGCATGGTAGCAGAAGTAAGGCTGATTCGGGGTCCTAAAATACCTCTGTCAGATGAGTTGACCTCCAGAATAGCAGAAGCATTCGGAGCCGTAGTTCCAATACCGGTGCTGCCGCTTGAAGTGACAATAAAATCATTGGCTTGCTGGGTGGGAGTGGGAGCTCCAACCGCGGCATTGTCTTTTGCTCCATCTATATGGAAAGAATTTTGCGGATTTGTAGTATTGATACCTACCTGCGTAAATGCTAAGAATGGAGTAAGTATTAATCCCAGTAATGTTAATTTGTTTTTCATATTTAAAAGTATTAAAGTTGATTATTTCAATAAATAAGTAAACCAGAAATTATATCGTTAATACAGGATAAGAATAAAAAAGAAAATTATGACTGAGCAAATCCTAAACAAGGGTTTAAATACAACCGGAAGCAAGCAAAGGAGATTCTCTTTTTTTATATCAAAGTTTTTATGGTTATTGTGGTTGATCAGTTTTTAAAAATCAATCATAAAAATTAATAATTCCAGTACTAAATACTCTTCGGGATAATATCTTTTATTAAAATACAGTAATTGTAAGGAATTGTTAATTATGATTGGTGTTCTTATTAAATATACAAATATTTATGATTAATATGTGTTATTCTTAAATAATTTTAGTATTTAATTTAAAATTTAATTTGAATTTGATTATTTTATTATAAATTTTCTATATTATATTGTATCTGATGATTATAATTCATCATAAACGCAAATTGTATGTTGTTTTCTTGTTAATGTTTTAAAATTGCCTGATCATTCAACAGGTGGCTTCTAAAAAAAAGTGAATGTTTCTTTCTTCAGCTAATTTAAAGGAGAGTTAAATTTTGTTAATCTGCTATGACGATATACATATCTAGATGTACATTTGCCACTTCAAAATGAGAAACTTTATAATATACTTTTTAACAGGTCTTTTTCTGCTTTTCGTAGTAGAAAGCAGACTTAACGTTAAAACACTCCGAAATGACTATTCAGGTCATGTTTCTCATCACATGCCTAAAAAAGCCAATAAGCTGAACCAGACTTTCGAAAAGCTTTCAGTACAGCAGATGGCAGATAATGTGGAAAATCCTACCCTGGAACTTACTGAAGACGATTTCCAGCTTTCTGATACCCTACAGTTTATTGCTGTATTTGCAGGGGTATTCAGTCTTGTTTATATTTTTGGACTTCGTCCTTTTAAAAGCAGAAAACCTGGTATTCATGGTTTTCTTTCACTTTATTCCAATGTTAAAACATTCATTCTGATCCGTTCTATCAGAATTTAGAATTTCATTTTTCCCGATCTGTTTTCTGTCCATAGTACGGATAGGAAATACCCTGCGTTGTCTATGCCGTTCATCTTACGGCGCAGGGCCTCTATTACCAAACATTCTTATTTTTCAAAACATTAACGATTTATATTAAACTCTAGAATTATGATCAAAAGAGTTGCCTCAGGCATTGCGATAAGCACCCTTTTATTGACTGTTGGCTGCAGTCAGAAGAAAGAAGAAAAAGAAGAAGCCGCAGTATATCCCGTCACAAGTCCTGTAAAAATGGACACTGTGATCAATAAAGAATACGTAGCCCAGATCCAGTCTGTAAAAAACATTGAAGTCCGTGCACAGGAGAAGGGATTCCTTGAAAAAATCTACGTAGATGAGGGCCAATATGTGCACGCAGGACAGACCCTTTTCAGAATTATGCCTCAGCTGTATCAGGCGGAATTATTAAAAGCCAGAGCAGAAGTGGAGCAGGCGACCATTGAATTGAAAAATGCCAGCACCCTTGCCAGTAACAACATCGTTTCTAAAAACGAAAGAGCAATGGCCAAAGCCAAGCTGGATGCTGCCAATGCTGAAATGAAACTGGCCCAGATTCATTTATCCTTTACAGATATTAAAGCACCGTTCTCAGGGGTAATCAACAGAATTCCTTTAAAACTGGGAAGCCTGGTAGATGAAGGAGATCTGCTGACCTCATTATCAGATAATACCAACGTTTACAGTTATTTTAATGTTTCAGAACCGGAATATTTAACCTATCAGACCCATGCTGACGGAAGAGGGAGCAACCAGGTATCTTTAATTATGGCTAATGGAGAAATGCTTCCGCAGAAAGGAGAAATTCAGACCATAGAAGGTGAATTTGACAATGAAACAGGAAATATTGCCTTCAGGGCAAAATTCCCTAACCCGGATAAACTTCTTAGAAATGGGGAAACCGGGAAAGTACAGATGACTCTCCCTGTGCATAATGCACTGATCATTCCACAGAAAGCGACTTATGAAATCCAGGATCAGAAATATGTATTCATCATCGATAAAAATGGAATGGCAAAATCCAGAAATATAAAAATAGCTTATGAGCTGCCGGATCTTTATGTAGTAGGCTCAGGACTTGCCGAAGGAGATAAAATCCTTTTAGAAGGTGTACAGAAAGTAAAAGACGACCAAAAAATACAGACCAAATTCCAGGATCCTAGAAAAGTTCTTCAGTCATTGAAACTAAAAGCAGAGTAGTCTACTTGTAAAACGAAGCAGTATGTTTAAGAAATTCATCCGCAGACCTGTTCTGTCTATTGTGATCTCACTGATCATTGTATTTATGGGGATTCTGTCGCTGGTAAAACTTCCGGTGACCCAGTTTCCCTCCATTTCACCCCCTAAAGTAAATATCACCGCAGAATATCCGGGAGCCAACAACGAACTATTGATCAAATCAGTGGTCATTCCCCTCGAAAGAGGATTGAACGGAGTTCCTGGTATGAAATATATGACCTCCGATGCCGGTAACGATGGCGAAGCTTCCATTCAGATCGTATTTGATCTCGGAACAGATCCCAATGTTGCTGCAGTAAACGTTCAGAACCGTGTATCTTCAGTTGTTAACAAACTGCCACCTCTGGTAGTGCGTGAAGGGGTGAAAATTACCCGTGAAGAACCCAATATGTTGATGTACATTAACCTGTACAGCGACGATCCCAAAGCCGACCAGAAGTTTCTTTTCAACTATGCTGATATCAATGTGATGTCCGAACTGAGAAGGGTAAGTGGGGTAGGTTTCGCAGATATCCTGGGGACCCGTGAATATGCCATGCGTATCTGGCTTAAACCGGACAGACTTACCGCTTATAATATTTCCGCAGATGAAGTAATGGAATCCCTGAACCAGCAGAGTTTGGAAGCTTCTCCCGGAAAAACAGGAGAAAGTTCAGGAAAGCGTTCCCAGTCCTTTGAGTATATTCTGAAATATTCCGGACGTTTCAATAATGAAAAAGATTACGGGAATATTATCTTAAAAGCAAAACCGGGCGGAGAATTTGTAAGATTAAAAGATGTGGCTGATATAGAATTCGGTTCCTCAATGTATGATATCTATTCTACACTGAACGGAAAGCCTTCTGCAGCTATCACTGTAAAACAGTCTTATGGTTCCAATGCAAGTGACGTTATCAAAAATGTAAAAACTTTGATGAAAGATCTTGAGAAAAATAACTTCCCGAAAGGAATGCATTACGACATCAGCTACGACGTTTCCAGGTTCCTGGATGCATCCATGGAAAAGGTTATTCATACCTTATTTGAAGCCTTTATTCTGGTGGCGATTGTGGTATTCCTGTTCCTTGGAGACTGGCGTTCAACCTTAATTCCTGCGCTGGCGGTTCCGGTTTCACTGGTGGGTACATTTGCCGTCATGTCCGCATTTGGAATTACGCTAAACATGATCTCACTCTTTGCCTTGGTAATGGCCATCGGGGTCGTTGTCGATGATGCGATTGTGGTTATTGAAGCCGTCCATGCCAAGATGGAAGAAAAAGGACTTTCTCCATTAAAAGCAACGGAAGAAGCCATGCATGAAATCAGTGGTGCAATTATCGCGATTACTTTGGTTATGGCATCCGTATTCATTCCGATTGCATTTATGTCCGGTCCGGTGGGAGTATTTTACCGTCAGTTTTCCATTACTATGGCTTCAGCAATTATCCTTTCAGGAATTGTAGCATTGACGCTGACTCCGGCTTTATGTGCTTTGATCTTAAAAAATCATCACGGAAAAGCTAAAAAGAAAACGGCAATTACTATTTTCCTGGATAAATTCAATAATTTATTTACAAAAGGTGCAGGGAAGTATGAAAAAATGCTGAATAAAACAGTGAAGAAAAAATCCATCACGCTTCCTTTACTGCTGGCATTTTGTGTATGTACATATTTCTTAAGTAACTCACTTCCTTCAGGATTTATTCCGGCGGAAGACCAGGGAATGATCTATGCCATTATCCAGACGCCTCCGGGTTCCACTTTGGAAAGAACCAACCAGATTGCCAAAGAACTATTAAGAGAGTCTGAAGACATTGACGGGGTGCAATCTGTTTCTTCACTCGCAGGGTACGAAATCCTGACAGAAGGTACCGGCTCCAACTCAGGAACCTGTCTGATCAACCTTAAAAGCTGGGAAGAACGTAAAGAATCTGCTGCTGAGATCATTGAAAAGCTTGAAGAGAAAGCTAAAAATATTCCCGGCGCCAATATAGAATTCTTTCAGCCGCCTTCCATTCCAGGTTATGGTGCTGCAGGAGGTTTTGAACTCCGTCTGCTCGATAAGGCAGGAAGCGGAGACTACCACAAAATGGAGCAGGTAAGCAATGATTTTGTAAGAGAATTGAAGAAACGTCCTGAGCTTGGATCTGCATTTACATTCTATTCTGCAAGTTTCCCTCAGTATATGCTAAAAGTAGATAATGACCTTGCCGAACAAAAAGGAGTAACGATAGAAAATGCAATGGATAACCTGTCTACACTGATCGGGTCTAATTATGAGACCAGTTTCATCCGTTTCGACAGACCGTATAAAGTAATTGTGCAGGCAGGTCCTCAATACCGTGCTTTGCCTACGGATCTCCTGAAATTATATGTGAAAAACGATAAAGACCAGATGGTTCCGTATTCGGATTTTATGAGAATGGAAAAGGTATATGGACTATCAGAAATTACAAGACATAATATGTATAATTCTGCAGAAGTAAGCGGAACTCCGGCGCCGGGATACAGTAGTGGGCAAGCTATTAAAGCAATCCAGGAGGTTGCGGATAAAACTCTTCCGAGAGGTTTCGGTATTGACTGGGCAGGTATTTCCAAAGATGAAGTGAGCAGAGGGAACGAAGCCGTATTTATCTTCCTGGTCTGTCTTGGATTTGTCTATCTGATTCTTGCAGCACAGTATGAAAGCTTTATTCTGCCGTTGCCGGTAATTTTATCCCTTCCTACAGGTATTTTCGGAGCATTTTTATGTCTGAAATTGTTAGGGTTGGAAAATAATATCTATGCTCAGGTTGCCATGGTCATGCTGATTGGTCTGTTAGGTAAAAATGCAGTATTGATCGTAGAATTTGCCGTTCAGAAGAAAGCAGAAGAAGGAATTCCTGTAGCGAAGGCAGCTATTGAAGGGGCGGCGATCCGTTTCCGTCCGATTTTGATGACTTCATTTGCCTTTATTGCAGGTCTTATTCCGTTGGTAATCGCAACCGGACCGGGAGCGGTAGGAAACAGAACGATTGGTACTGCAGCTGCAGGAGGAATGCTGATAGGAACTATTTTCGGGCTGATGATTATTCCGGGGCTGTATTATATTTTCGGAACTATCGCAGATAAATCGAGACTGGCAAGATATGAAGAGGAGAATCCTTTAACAGAACAAACTGAACCTTATCAACACGATAACAAACATGAAGATTTATAATAAATATATAGCAGCGATTGCTCTATCACTTGTACTTACAGGCTGTAGAGCTCCTATGGCCACTGTTATAAAAGATGAAGTAAAAGAAAACCTGCCTCAGAATTTCAATCAGGAAGAGCAGCAGGATGCTAATGCAAACAGTGGAACAACCCCCTGGAGACAGTTTTTCACGGACCCGAATCTGGTAAGTTTAATCGAAACGGCTTTGAAAAACAATCAGGAATTACTGATCACCCTTCAGGAGATTGAAATTGCGAAAAGTGGGGTATTGGCTAAAAAAGGAAGACTGACACCAACGGTATCAGCCGGAATAGGAGCCGGAATAAAAAAAGCCGGCCGTTATACCAGTGAAGGAGCTGGTGATGCCACTACGGAAATAGAACCCGGAAAAGAAATGCCCGATCCTCTGGGCAATTTTGAGGGCGGATTGATGGCCAACTGGGAGATTGATATCTGGAAAAAGCTCAGAACTGAAAAGGAGGCTGCCGTTGCTCATTATCTTTCTACAGTAGAAGGGAAAAACTTCGTATTATCCAATCTTATCGAAGAAGTAGCGGACAATTATTATGAATTACTGGCACTTGACAATCAGTTAGACATCATTCAGCAGTACATTAAACTGCAGCAAAGAGCATTGGAAATTTCTAAAATTCAGAAAGAAGCTGCTGCGGCTACGGAACTGGCTGTTAAGAAATTTGAGGCGGAGCTGGCAAAATCCAAAGCTGCAGAATATACAATCCGTCAGGATATTACAGAGAAAGAAAACCAGATCAATGCGCTTTTGGGAAGATATCCACAGCCTATCGTGAGAACGAAAGAAAGCTTTATGTCTACGATGCCGCAGACTGTTTACACGGGAATACCGTCGCAGTTATTGGCTAACCGTCCGGATATCAAACAGGCGGAATTGGAATTAAAAGCTGCAAAACTGGATGTGCAGGCAGCAAGAAAGGAATTTTATCCGTCACTGGAAATTTCTGCTACACTAGGATTGGAAGCCTTCAAACCTTCTTATCTGGTTAAGTTGCCGGAGTCTATTGCTTCTAATCTGGCAGGAGAACTGGCCGGGCCATTAATTAATAAAAGTGCGATCAAAGCAAACTTTCAGACTGCTGATGCCAGACAGGTACAGTCGCTGTACGAGTATGACAAAACGATCTTAAATGCTTATCTGGACGTAGCAAATCTTATGTCAAAGGTTAAGAATATAGATCAGTATTACCAGTTGAAATCGCAGGAGACCAAAGCTTTGGACCAGTCTATTGATATTGCGAACCAATTGTTCCGGAATTCAAGAGCAGATTATCTTGAAGTTCTCTTGAATCAAAGAGATGCCCTGGATGCCAAAATGGAGCTGATCGAAGCTAAACAGAAACAGCTGAGCACCGTTGTAGACATCTACAAAAGCTTAGGTGGCGGCTGGAAATAAGACATCATAATTCTCAATAAAACAGTTAATGTTTTGGGCTGATCCTTTCGGGGGTTGGCCCTTTTTTATTTTCATGAGTATATTTTAATGATAAGATTGATTTTATTCGCTAATTGCAAGAAATTGATAGAAGATATACTTGCATATATAAATTTAGATTAAATCTCAGCGTTGGGATTTGAAATACGTTAAAAAACGTTAAATTTGCAAAAATATATTAACTAACAACACAAATAGATGAAAAAACTCTACATGTGTGCATTTACCATGTGCACAGTCATGAGCCTGTCTGCCCAGGAAGTATTGTGGCAGAAAGATATCAAATCCAATACCCAGGATTTTCTAAGCCAGATCACGATGACCATTGACGGTCAATATTTAATTACAGGAAGCAGTATTCAGTCCGGCCCTTCGACAGGCTCAGGGACCTCCAATAGTAAACAAAATAACGGTTACGATTTCCACCTTATCAAATTAAACCAGCAGGGAGAAGAGGTTTGGGGAAAATATTTCTCAGGTCAGAATCATGATTATCTTTCAGCTTCTGTAGCTACCCAGGAAGGAGGATTTTTAATTTCCGGAACCACTTATTCAGGAAAAGGCCTTGATAAAAAAGAAGATGCCAAAGGAGGATCAGATATCTGGCTGGTAAGGCTTAATGAATTTGGCGATGAATTATGGCAAAAAACTTTAGGAAGCTCTTCCGATGAGGAATCCCGATCGGTTATCCAAAGTACAGATCTGGGATTTTTCGTAGCTGGAAATGTCCAGAACTCATACAAAGGTTACGGTTCTAAAGATATTCTGGTTGTAAAACTTGATAAGGATGGAAAAGAAGTCTCTCAATTAATTTTAGGCGGAAAAGGACTGGATGAAGTGGAAAAAATAATTCCTACTAAAGATGGCGGAGCTTTGTTAGGGATATATTCAAGAAGCAATACAGGAGGTTCTAAGAAAACCGAAAACTATGGTGAAGGAGATTACTGGATCATCAAGCTTAGCAAGGATGGAAAAACAGAATGGGAAAAGAGTTTTGGAGGAAAAGGAGATGATCATATAAGAACCTTAGCCTTAACCTCTACAGGATATTTAATAGGAGGAGAGTCCAGATCTGAAAGATCCGGAAATAAATCGGTTGGGATAGAAGAAGGAACCGATCTGTGGTTAATTTCATTAAACGAAAGAGGAGAAGAAATCTGGCAGAAATCCTACAATTTCGGAAACAGGGATATTCTGATGGGAACCAGTATTCTTCATTCAGCGGATGATAAATCTTCCAAAGGAATTCTTTTAGGTGGTTACACCCAGGCTGAAGGAAAAATACAGACTGATGATGAAACCTTCTGGATGCTGTATCTTGATCAGAATGGAAATGAAAAGTGGAGAAAACACGTAAAAGGAGAATCCAGGAAAAGAGAAGAAAGGTTATCTGATATAAAGCTGAACAGGGATGGCTCCATCATTCTAGCAGGAACCAGCGCAGAAGAACTTGGAAAAGAGAACTGGAAGATTATCAAGTTAGGAGATAAGCAACTTGATCAGCTGATTGAAAAACAGGACATCAAGATTTATCCGAATCCTGTTTCAGATTATGCTTATGTAGAAATAGGCTTTGATTTTAAAGAAACTGATATTATGCTGTATGATATGGGCGGAAGACAGCTTCAAAGCTTGAAGACCAAAAACAAAGTAACCAAAATCAATACCCAGAATTTGATTCAGGGAGCTTATTTGGTGACGATAAAAACGGATACGAATAAAACGGCTAATGCAAAATTAATTAAGAAATGAGACTTATTATTAAAATCAGAACTATTGTAATATTTTTCTTGGCTCCTTTTACTCTTGCTCAAAATGTTGATGTTCTCATTAAAAGAGATTTTGCAGAAAAAGAGACGGAAAACAGGGATATTTCAGAATCAAAAACAACAACAAGTGAAAACCAAGACTTAATTCCTGAACAAAGAGATATTTTCAATTTTAATACTGTTAAATCCAGTGAAGTTGATGGTTTCAATGGAAAAACAAAAATTTCAATTCCTATATATGAAATAAAGCAAGATGGGTTGGTTATCCCTGTCCAGTTAGTCTATAATTCAGGAGGGATTAAAGTCGATCAGTTTGCAACTGAAGTTGGGCTTGGTTGGAGTTTAGATGCAGGTGTAACAATTGATAAAGAAATTGTGGGTTCAAATGATTATAGATCTGTCTGGAGCAGTACACAGGCCTATGGTCTTCAGGAATATACAAGTGGATACCTATCTGAAGGTCCGTCTTATGGAATTGATGGTCCAGATATTTATAATGTAAATCTCAAAAGTGGTAAAGCTTCATTTATCTTAGATAAATCTTATAATCCAATCCTTATTTCACCATATAATGGTTTTAATGTTTCTCTGACACAAGGGAGGTTTGATGAACAGTTTGTAAAAAAATATGGATTTTATGGAAACTTCACCGGAGTATCTGGTGTTTGTGCTTCCAGACCTATAGTGCCTACTTATCTTTTAGGATATTACAATGATTATAACTGCCAAAATATTTTTAGAACCTATAGAGATACAAAATCAATTGATGTAATATTTGATAGATATACTTACAGTTTTAAAGATGCTGATTATAGTATTCAGGCCAGTGCTATGACTTTACCGCGAACGTGCCCGCCAGATGGTTCTCCATGTTGGGAAAACTCCTCAGATGGGACAGGAAGTTTTATTAATAAATATAATATTACTGATATAACGGATAATTTAACCCAAAAGAAAGTGAGTTTTTATTATGAGGAGTTATCTGGAAGTAACAGTTATGTAAGACATTCTAAAATATTTAATACGATACTGGACGGGGTAAATGCAGATTATGTAATTCCTTCTAGGATCGTAGATGGCTATAGTCGGGATTATGATATATATATTAAAAAACTAGTATCTAAAATAGTTACGGATAAGGAGCAAATTGAATTTGTGTACTTAAAGGAAAGGGAGGATAGCAAATCATTGGATATTATACTGAATAGCCCGACAAATTTCAATACCTATTATAAGGATCCTCTTTTATCAAAAATATACATTAAGGATAAAAATAATACAATCATTTCCACTTACAGTTTTACTTACGAGTATTTTGATTCTCAATGCACTAATCAAAATCTTCAAAGAAATGCGGAGCAATGCAAACGTCTGAAGCTAACAGGTATAGTAAAATCCAAGTCTAATGTTTCTGAGGAAAAAGAAGAGTATAGGCTTGAATATTATGAAGATACTGCTTTACCCCAGATAGGATCTTACCGACAGGATCCTTTTGGCTATAAATCTTCTTTATCTGATTCTGAAACAAGCGAATTAGACCCGGATTTTCAACGAATTTTACCGAAAAAACCCAAGATGTATACTTATGAAGATACTATTAACAATAGCAACGATAAACTTAAATATGTATCTACTGTAAAAATAGCGGCATTAAATCCAACTTCTGATACAGGATATGAGCAGATTTTATCCAATCTCCAAGACAGTAGAGCGTGGAGTTTGAAAGCAATAGAATATCCTACGAGAGGTAAACAAATTTTTAATTATGAACTGAATTCTTTTTCTTGGAAAGGAAATGTAATAAATGGTGGCGGAATTCGAGTTTCCAAAATAGATCTTATAGATGGCAGTTCCAGTTATTCCACCAAATATCTATACGAGAACGGAAAAGTAATTAGTCTTCCAACAAATAATGGATATACGAAAGTTTCTTATGCTTCCAGCAATTCTGTAGAATCAAGGGTACAAAACTTCTATTCAGGATTTTATAAGGTAAAGGGAAGTGTAGTAACCTATGAAAAAGTAAGCCGGATGACGGATGATAAAGGCAAGATCGTTAGTGAATATACATCCATAAATGAATTTCCACTAAAAATAGATGCAATCCACAACGCTACAAACAGCCCACTAAGTCTTTATCCATATTACTTTGGAGCAGGGAGTCTGAAATTCAGTTATTTACAAAAAGAAGACTTTATAGGAAATGTTAAAAACGAATATATATATGATAAAAATAATATTCTCCTGAAAGAAATCAACTTTACCTATTCAAATCAGGAACTTTCTTTTCCTGCTGATTATCCTCTTATTATAAACCTGTCTATATATCCTGCATATGATCCTAATTTAGAGCTTTACTTTTATCCTATAGGATATACAGGGGGATATGATCCATCACCTAAATTTACATACCTTCCTGTAGTCTATAAAAAGCTCAGAAACAATCTTGTAACCAAAAAAATAACGGATTATCTCGCTAGCGGGAATATTATTTCCACTGAAAATTACACTTATCTGGATGCTCATAATGCAATTAAACTTATTACAAGAACATATCCTACAGAAGTAATATCACAAGAATACTTATATCCATTTGAATCAGGACTGCAATATAATACAGTAATGAGCAATGATTTCAGATACAAGTATTTAAAAGTAGGAGAAAGGATAAAGAAAAACTCAAATTTTGTTGATGGAACTCTAAATGTTTTCAGTCTACAAAATACGAATCAATTACTTCCCTCCGAAAATAAAAGGATATTGAATGATAATACTCTTTTGACAGAATCAACCTATGATAAATATGATGCTAAAGGAAATTTATTACAATACACAACAAAAGATGGTACTTCAACAACAATAATCTGGGGTTATAACCAAACTCAACCTATTGCCAAGATAGAAGGGGCTAAACTTTCAGATATCAACCAATCATTAATTGACAGTATTGTTAGTGCCTCAGACAATGATGCACAAACCGGAACTGATGCATCAGAGCAGTCACTTATCTCTGCTTTAGATCTTTTCAGGAATAATTTTGCGTTGGTAAACTATCAGATTAGTACCTATACCTACGATCCTTTAATTGGAGTAAAAAGTATCACACCGGCATCAGGAATCAGAGAAATTTACAGTTATGATTCAATGAATAGATTAGAAAAAATTGTAGGTATTGATGAAAAAATAATAAAAGAATATAAATATAATTATAGGCCTACTATATATTACAATAGCCAAAAAAGTCAGTCATTCATAAGAAATAATTGTGGCTCTAATGCTGTAGGAGGTAGTTATAATTATATCGTGCCTGCCAATCAATATACATCAGTTATTAATAAAGCTGATGCAGATCAAAAGGCACTAGATGATATTAATACAAACGGTCAAAATGCTGCTAACGTGAATGGCACATGTATCCCTATATCGTGCTCTATTGGCTTTAATTCATCAATTGGTATAAATGGAGGAGGAAGTGTTTCAGTCCAATCGAATGGTTATTACAAAGTATCTTTTGGTTTTTCTTCTGGATCAAACTCGGTTAATTTACCTTGGAGCACAGGAGTTACAGTAGGTACTATAAGTGGAGCGTGTAAGCCAACAACAGAATATTCTTCCTACAATGGACAGGTATATTATACAATTAAAACCAATGGTGACATTATTCTAAAGACGCATGGATCTACGTTGCCAAATAATACATCATATAATTACGAAATAATCTTCCCAATAAACTAAAAACGATGAAAAAAATAATATTCATTGCCGATATATACCTGCCAGCAACAGTTATGGTAACATTACTATCTGGCAATAACCAGTTAAAAGAACAAGAACAGTTTCTTAATATTTACCCATTAATTTAAAAATATGCATAAAAAAATATACATAAGCATAGGATTAATACTGGGTATTTATCACTATGGACAGGTAGTCCTAAATTCTCCTCCTGCTCCTAATACGGAAAAAGTAGATCCTCAAAGTATACGGATGCTTCCGGGATTCAGCTTCAATTCTGTTAGTGGGACATTTCGCGCCTATATCGGAGGATCTTCTTCCAATAATCCGGGTAATACCTATACGCCTGTCACCGTTGATTATTCAACTAATATTTCCAATACTGAAAATTATATTTATACGAGGCAGTATTTAGTGCCTACCGAAGTGTCAAACGGATCTCTGCAGCAGATACAGAGCGTACAGTTTTTTGATGGCCTTGGAAGGCCTAAGCAGTCAGTGAGCATAAAGTCTACTCCTACAGGAAAAGATCTCGTCACTCATATTCCTTATGATGGATTTGGAAGACAGGTAGATAGTTGGCTTCCGGTTCCAATGTCCTCACAAAATGGAAATATTCAAACAGGGGTAGAGAGTAGCATCAATACTTATTATCAAGGGAACGGAATAAGTGATTCATTTCCGTTCAGTCATAAAAATTTAGAAAACTCTCCGCTTGACAGGCTTCTGAGCCAGAAAAATCCAGGTGCCGACTGGCAGAATAAACCTGTTACTTTCGGTTATGAGACCAATACAGCAGGTGAGGTAAAAAAATATACCACCACCACTATCTGGGCGGATGGAGCCACTTCTTCTGAATTAAATGCCCCAGGAACTTATGGCGAGGCACAACTGTATAAAAATACTGTTACGGATGAAGACAACAATAAAACCATAGAATACAAAAACGGTAAGGGACAAACCATATTAGTCAGAAAAGTCATAAGCTCTTCAGAAAATGCAGATACTTATTATGTGTACAATGAATATGATCAGCTGGCATTTGTAATTCCTCCTTTGGCTTCTGCTTCTGCATCAATTTCTACTACAGCTTTAGACCATCTATGTTATCAATATAAGTATGATGGCAGAAATAGGCTTGTAGAAAAGAAGCTTCCGGGAAAAGGTCCGGAACAGATGGTTTACAACAAAAAAGACCAGATTATTCTGTACCGGGATATTGTTCTGAAAAATGGGATTCCTAATTTTACAGCAGATAACTCATGGACTTTTACCAAGTATGATCAGTTTGGAAGAGTTGTTTACACAGGAATTTCAAGAGATGGAACTTCAAGGCAAAACATTCAGGCATCCATTGATAACCAGCCAGCGGGCGTTTCTTATGAAACCCGTGGGGGAAATCTTGCTCTGAACGGAATGAATATAGGATACGGAAACGTTTCTTATCCTACAAGTATTGACAAAGTCCTTACAGTCAATTATTATGATACGTATCCTCAGGATGCTTCGGCCATTCCGGCAACAATTTTAGGACAGGAAGTATTGCCTCAGGATGTTCAGAGTTCAAATGTTAGTACCAAGAGTCTGCCTACAGCCTCTTATGTGAAAAATGTTGAGAATGATAACTGGACAAAGACCTATACTTATTATGACAAGAAAGGAAGAGCAATATCCACCTATTCTGTAAACCATCTCGGAGGATATACCAAAACTGAAAGTTTTCTGAAATTTTCAGGAGTTCCGGAATATACACTTACCGAGCATAAAAGAGCTGCAGATGGAACAAAAGTAAATATCAAAGAAACTTTTGAGTACGATCATCAGGAAAGACTGGTGAGGCATTGGCACCAGGTAAATGGCGGCGCACAGGAACTCCTTGCAGAAAACCTTTACAACGATCTTGGCCAGATACAGACAAAAAATGTAGGAAATACAACCGGAAGTGCGTTGCAGAATGTTAAATATGTATACAATATCAGAGGGTGGCTCACCAAACTTAATGAACCTTCCGATCTGCAGAATAAACTCTTTGCTTACGAGTTGAGGTATAACAGACCGGACAGCCAGTTCTCCGGTTCTGCCAGATACAATGGAAACATTTCCCAGATGTCGTGGATTACTCAAAGCGATGCTGTAATGAGAAATTATTCCTATGAATATGATTCCCTTAACCGTCTTAAAGAAGGACGTTTCTGGGATGCGATGAATTTAGATAGGGGAGAATACCATGAGCAGCTTACCTATGACCTGAACGGAAATATTAAAACCCTACTCAGAAGAGGAAGACAGCTTCCAGGCTATACCGCGCCTGAAGTTATGGATAACCTTGAATACCACTATGAAAATGGTGAGCAGAGCAATAAATTGACCTACCTTAAAGAGATAGGTACAGGTAATGCTTTAAGCGGATATCCGCTTTCATCAGGAAGCACCGGAAGTACAATTCTCTATGATCTGAATGGAAATATGATAGTTCAGCAGGATAAAGGCATCTCCATTCAATATAATTATTTAAATTTACCGGAAAAGGTTACCCAGAATTCCAAAGTAACAGATTACACTTATAGGGTAGATGGAGTAAAAGTAAAAAAGATCTTCGGTACAGATACCACAGATTATTTAGACGGATTTCAATATGAAAATGGAACGCTGATGTTTTTACCCAATGCAGAAGGTTATTTTAATTTTGAGACCGGTAAGTATGTGTATAACTACATCGACCATCTTGGAAATGTAAGGTTAAGTTATTTTAAAAATGGCTCAGGAGCAGAGATTATTGAGGAGAGTAATTATTATCCGTTTGGCTTGAAGCATGAAGGGTATAATGTTTTGTTGGGAAATCCTGCGTATAAGTATAAGTACAACGGTAAAGAGCTGCAGGAGACAGGAATGTATGATTATGGAGCGAGGATGTATATGGCAGATATTGGAAGATGGGGCGTCGTGGATCCACTGGCGGAGAAGTCGAGTCGTTGGAGTCCTTATAACTATACTTTCAATAATCCCATTAATTTTATTGACCCAGACGGAAGAGATAGCTTAGGATGGGGATTAAAAAATGGTGTTTGGAGTTGGGACCCTAATTTAACAGCTCAAAATTACCAAGAACAGGGATTTAAAGAGTATAAAGATGATGGAAGCACTCTTGATAATACACCTATTCAAGGACAGGAAAGTGGGGATACTGGAAAAACTTATTTAGGATCTAATGGACAGGCATCTTATATACCAGCTAATAGCAACGGATCAACAGAACTTCTTGGTTTATCTAATTGGTTTAGAGATGCTATTTCAAGAACAACTTCTGCTATGTCTTCACAACTTTCAGGTGGATGGGATAGTAAGCTTATAAGAGGCTTTACTGGTGATTTTACAAGTATAGGAGTTGGTTATTCGGGTATAAGTGGAGTAGGTGCTGGAGGAAGCTTTGATATAAATTGGGTGTTACATGGACCTGAAGCAAGTTTTTATCCTGCGATTACAACTACTCCTGCATTTGGTGGCGGATATAGTGCAGGAACAACAATTAATGTAGGAAGTATGTTTTATACTGGGGCTGCCAAAGATATTACAAGAAGTATGTTAATTACTAATACTGCCAAAGGAGATGAACCAGCAGATTGGGTATCAGCAGGAGCTGTATTTGGTGGTAAAGTTGGAGTTACTGGGAGTGCTGCAAAACTTAGTGATGGAAAACAAGTGATTGGAGGTCAGATAAATATAGGTTTTGGGTTGCCTGCAGGACCTGTTCCTGTAAATGCAGCAGCTGGTTTTTCAAATACATACATGATAAGAGATTTTGGAATTAAAAGATAAAAAAATGATTAAAAAAGTATACATTCCTTTTATTATTACTTTAATTATTGTCATTCTTTACTACTATTTTAGTGGTAGGAATCCACAAATAGAAGCCAAAGAAAATTTTAGACATTTTAATGAAAGTAATTTAAAAGAAAAGTTAACTAGTATTGACTATTATGCAAGAGGAGTAAAAATTACCTTTAAAAATAATAAATATGTTTTTTATCCCATTACAAGCCCATTAAATGATAATAATATTTTTGAGGGAATTGCAGAGAAAGGTGATAGTATTTATAAAAAGCCATTTCAAAAAATATTGGTTTTAAAAAAGAAAAATGGAAAAGAATATAAATTCTCTTTTAAAGAGTTTTAATAAATATTTAAGATATAATTTCTGATATTTTATATGCCTTGCTATAACATTAATAAAAATAGAGTGTTAAACTAACACTCTATTTTTATTAATGTATATTTTTTTCTTTTTATTCCAGATATCTCTTTATATATAATATAGGGATAATTCATCTGTTTTTTATTGCCAGTTATTCCCCTGCTATCGCACGATTGTATTGTGTGACAGATAATAAAAACCCACCGTATTGCCGTAGGTTTCGTATTTTATAATGCCGCTTCTTTTTTAGCAAAAAAATCTTTAAATTTTTTAATGGTAGGCATTTTTTCTACGAGTCAAAAAGTTCGGACAGTATTTTTATGTTTTTTTCAATAAACAACTCTTCAAAACAAGCTACCAACAAATTCAGGCAGGAAAATAGGAATCTATCAATTCCGGACTTTTGAATTATCAAAAAATAATTTAATCCAACATTGGAGAAATACTTAGGCATTTACTGCAATTATAGCTGTTTTCTTTGGTATATTTGTGAGACAATCAACACCGCACAAATCTTATCGCCATGAAAAAGGTCCTTTTAGTTATTCTCGGAATCCTTGTTATTTTGGTTGCTGTATTGCTGATCAAAATGTATACGTATCCTTTTAAAAAGATTGCAGTACAAACGTCACAAGGATGGAAGCCTGAAAAAAATGATTCTGCCGTGATGAGGCTGTCTGGTGGCATCAAAATTCCTACGGTTTCTACGGGCAGCCTTGGGGAATTCAATTATGCGCCGTTTGATCAGTTCAAAGAATATCTGAAAACATCTTATCCGCTCGTTTACCAGAATACCGAAAACAATGAGATCAACACCCATGCTTTGGTTTTCAGGCTTAAAGGTAGTGACCCTGCATTGGAACCCATATTATTCCTTTCCCATATAGACGTTGTACCTCCCGGAGATGCCGATGTGAAAAATAAAGAGCAGAATATTTTCAGGCCTGATGACAAACCCCTGCCTCCTGTTTCTAAAGTAGCAGAAGACTGGGATTTTGAACCTTTTTCAGGGACCGTAGCCAATGGTAGAATCTATGGAAGAGGAGCCATCGACATGAAGGGAATGCTCTTTTCTCTCATGGAATCCATGAATGCCATGATTAAAAGTAAAAAAATCCCAAAACGTGATATCTATCTGGCTTTCGGCTTTGATGAAGAAGTAGGCGGACAAAAAGGTGCTGTACAGATTGCAGATTATTTTAAGAAAAAAGGCCTTCAGTTTGATGCCGTTTATGATGAAGGAGGCCTGATTATGCAGAAAGGTAATGTTGCAGGCGTAGATTCCGACGTAGCTGCTGTTGGATGCGCAGAAAAAGGTTTCTTATCCGCAAAAATAAAAGTCAAAGGACTTGGAGGGCATTCCTCAATGCCTCCCATGGAAAGCGCAATAGGAAAAGCTGCCGTGATCATGCAGCGGCTTGAAGATGATCAGATGAAACCTTTCATAACACCGCTCATCAAAGAATTTTTCAGTAATATTGGCGGAACAATGCCCTTTACTTCCAGGCTGGCGCTTTCTAACCAGTGGCTGCTAAAGCCACTTCTTTTATCCCAGCTTACAAAAAATAATACCACTAATGCTCTGGTGCGTACAACGACTGCTTTGACGATGATGAAGGGAAGTGACGGAACCAATGTACTCTCTCCCGAAGTGGAATTTGTGGTCAATTTCAGACTTCTTCCCGGGAACAGTGTGAAAGATGTCCGTGAGCATATTGCAAAAGCAACAGAGGGTTTCGATGTTGAGGTAGAAGATATCGACAATACAAGAGAGGCTTCTGCCGTTTCTCCTTCCGATACAAAAGGATTTAAATTAATAGAAGCCGGAGTCAGAGAGATCTATCCTGGAACTATTGTGACTCCGTATATTACTATAGCCGGTACCGACGCGTATAAATACCAGATCGTAAGCAAAAATATCTACAGATTCATGCCGATCAGGATCAACAGCTCGGAACAGCAAAGCATCCACAGCACCAATGAATACATCAGTATTGAGAATTATCTGAAAATGATTCATTACTTTGAATACATGATGATGAATTACGACAAATAGTGTTTGGGTTTGTGAACCGGAGTTCAGTCGGAGTTAGAGAGTCGGAGAGTTTGAGGGTCTTAGAGTTTCGGGATTCGGGTTACGGGGGTTAAAGTAGGAGTCGCTATTGTGTATTTCGGCATCTTAAAAGTTAGCCGGTTTTAAATAGTTGGTTTAAGTCTTATGATCACCCTTAGTCTTAGTCTTAGTCTTAGCCTCATCAAAAATCTCATGTCTGAAATCTGATATCTTGATTCTTGACTCTTGCATCTTGACTCTCAAAAAAAAAATAACACGTCAAGTTTTGTCGCATTACAGCAATAGCTTTGTCATATCAAAATTACAGAGCTATGGAATTGCCGTTTTACTTAACATTTAAAGAATTTGAAAGCCATTATTATGACACCCTTGAAAAATGGTTTGAACAATATCATAATGCCAGCGAGATCGATTATTTAAAGGCATTAGCAGGTCTTTACAGCCCTTATTTGTACTATAGTTTTACAGATGACAGGCTTTTGGCTGATGCTTCTATGGAAATCAAAGACTGTTTTTTCCCTTATCATGAAAAGATCGGGATTTCTTTCTGTACCAACTGTGAAAATGAAAAACATCCCAAAGCTGCCAAAGGCATGAATCATATATTTGAGTGGAAAACCATTACTATGATGGAATACGCGCAGCATATTCTGGATAAGATCAACAGGCACCTGTCAAAAAACGGAAGTTCTGTGGAAGGAAATAAAACGGTTTTGGATTATATCAATGACCGTGAAATTATTACCTCAAGAGTAGGAGCAGGGTATTGTGTGAACTACAACAGGCATCAGGCCGCGGTTCCTTTTTTGAAAGCCTATCTTCCTTATTACGGACAGACTGTAAATATTGCAGTATATCGGGATTTTATTTTTTCTGTCGTACAGATCGCAGAATATATCGATAAGAAACTGAAATCCGTACAGGCCTTTGAGCATACGGTTTACGCTAAATTAAAATCAGAAGCCAGGTTCAAAGTACAGATGAGTCATCAGTTTCTCACGATCTGCAATTAAATTTTATACCAAACATTCATATCTAATTATATTGATGGAAGACCTTCAACAGTTTTCCAGACAAATCCTGGCAGAAATGCCGGGATTTTTTTTATTTCACTCCTTACTTTAAAGGATATTGAATAAATAAAAAGTCTTAAACAATTAAGTTTAAGACTTTTATCTTTTTGCAGAGAGGAAGGGATTCGAACCCTCGATACAGTTACCCGTATACTACCTTTCCAGGGTAGCTCCTTCAACCACTCGGACACCTCTCTATTTGAGACTGCAAAAATAGGGTAATTTCTGGAATCTGCAAATTATTATTTAAAATTACTCAGTAATTTCTCCACAAAGACTCCTGGTGAAGTTGTCTGCAAAGGTTCCGGAGTAATTTGGATTATCTATCAGGTGCATCGCTTTACTGATGGCACTTTCTGCTGTCATATCTTTTCCACTGATTGCTCCGATCCTTGAAAAAATATTACTGTTTTCATACTTTCCGAACGAAATACCTCCTGAAATACACTGACTTACCACAACGATTTCTGTTCCGTTGTTTCTTATTTCTTCAAGGGTTTCCTGTGTTTTCTCACTGCTGAAAATGGTTCCCGAGCCAAAAACCTGAAGAATTAAAACCTTCATTTTAGGAATTTCTTTAAAGTGGCTCAGATGCATGCCCGGAAAAATTCTCCAGAACAGAATATCTTCAGAAATATGTTCATCCACATGAAATTTTATATCAGGATCGCACCGGTAAAGATTATCCTTGATGATATTTAAATGTACGCCGGATTGCCCTAATATCGGATAGTTCGGACTGGCATAGGCATCAAAATATTCTGCAGAATATTTCAGGGTTCTGTTTCCTCTTAATAGTTTATATTCAAAATAAACGGCAACTTCCTGAATAACCGCTTCATCATTTTCATAAAGACTGGCGTAATAAAGGCTGGTCAGAAGATTTTCCTTCGCGTCTGTTCTCAGATCTCCGATCGGCAGCTGCGAACCCGTCATAATCACAGGTTTTCTAAGTCCTTTCAACATAAAACTTAAAGCAGAAGCTGTATAAGACATCGTATCCGTTCCGTGAAGAATCAGAAAGCCATCATACAGTTCATAGTTTTTGAGGATATAATTGGCAATAACCTTCCATTCCTCAGGTCCCATATCCGAAGAGTCCAGCGGTTTTGCAAATGGATGCACAAATACTTCGCATTCCATTAATTTCATCTCGGGCATTTTTTCGAAAATATTTCCAAAATCAAATGCGCGGAGGCTTCCGGTTTCATAATCTTTTTCCATACCGATGGTTCCTCCGGTATAAATGAGCAGGACTTTTCGTTTCATGAATTACTTTTTTCTAAGAAATTGAGCCTCGTTCAGGTTCATAGCCCAAAATTACGTTAATTTGCAAAGATTTGAAAATGAATGGAAGATTTAGCGCAAACTTTTGAATATTTAAAACAGTTTTTAACAGAGGAAAGACTCTCAAAAATAGAACATTTCTCCAAAGAAAGTTCGGATTTTGTCCTTCCTGTGATGGATGATGTCTACCAGTTCAGAAATGCGGCAGCTATTATAAGATCCGTGGAAGCAAATGCTTTTCACAAAGTAGTGGCCATGGAAGAGGAAAATGTTTTCGATCCTAATCTTACCGTAACCAAAGGTGCCGAAACCTGGGTGGAAGTAGAGAAAATGCCTAAAAATATAGCCTCATTACAGAACATTAAAAACAGAGGGTATAAAATTCTGGCTGTATCTCTTGAAAAAAATGCAGTGATGCTTCCGGATTATCAGATTACAGAACCTATTGCTCTCGTATTCGGAACTGAGAAGGAGGGAGTGTCAGAAGAAGTTTTAGATTTTGCAGACGAGACACTGGCTATTCCAATGTACGGACTGACAAGAAGTTATAACGTTTCCGTAGCCGCGGGCATCTGTATGTACGAACTGAAACAGAAACTGATAAAATCAGGTATTGAGTATAAGCTTAATGAAGAAAAACTGATGAAAATGAAGATCCGTTGGGCAGTCAACTCAATGCGGAGCGGACATCAGATTTTCGAAAAATATTTAAAAGATAATAATTTAGCATTTGAATAAAGCCTATTTAAATAAATTTATATAGCAGATAATTTCACTATGTTTCTGAATTCAAATGATGCTTTCGCTTTCTGTTATTAAAGAATATTTCGTATAAATATTCGTAATTAATTTTTAAACAGGTTCTAACATACGATATCTTTTTTCATCATTTCAGGCTGCTTCAAATCGTTGGTTTTAATTCTCAGTAATGGAAATTAAGGTAAGGACATTGCTTTTGTATGGTGTATTTGCTGGTGAAGTGTAAATGCGGATAAGATGCGGTATGGATGCAGTGGTGAATTTCTCGGTTTTAAAGATAGCTTTGTATATTTTTACTGTATAATTTACTTATGGAGAATATACTAACTTTTTTACTAATTGCCTGTTTTGATGGTATTCATGCAAAGGAACGGTGTGCTGCAGATAAAATTAAGGCTGAGCTGGAAGTAAAAATTGATCAGTTAAAAAGACAATTAGCAAATTAATTTCAAATGAATAAATTTCTTGTCATTTCTACAGCTCTCTTGCTTTTTGGTCTTACAAAACTATCCGCTCAAAATGCTTCAGTTAAAGGTGTTGTTATTGAAAAAAAGAACCATCTTCCTGTTGAATTTGCAAGTGTTGCCGTTTTAAGACAAGCCGATTCAACAATTGTAACAGGAATACTTACCCAACACAATGGAACTTTTGATATAACTCCAATGGACCCTGGAAAATATACGCTTAAAATTGTTTCAATTGGGTATCAAACAGGCTATTCCAATTTTTCTATTGATAGCGCAGGTCAACAAATAAATTTAGGTAATTTGGAATTAGACTTGTCAAATAAACTATTAGATGAAGTAGTAATTACAGGAAAAAAAACAGCCTTAACCAACAAATTGGACAAGCAGATCTACAGGGCGAGCCAATTTGAGTCGGCTAAGGGCGGAAGTGCAACAGATGTTTTAAAAAACCTTCCTTCTGTCTCGGTTAATGGTTCCGGCGAAATAAGTGTAAGGGGCTCTACTGGTTTTTTAATGCTTATAGACGGAAAGCCTGTATTAACAGATGCTCAAACCATTTTAAGCCAATTACCAGCCAATACGATTGAAAATATTGAATTAATTACTGCACCATCTGCTAAGTACGATGCTGACGGTAAAGCAGGAATTATAAACATTACCACAAAAAAAGGAGCAACTGATGGTGTTGCACTGCAAACCAATTTGCAAACTGGATTACCAAGTACAACCAGTTATAATAATTTAGAAAATCCAATTCGTTTGGGTGGTGACGCTACATTAAGTTTCAAAAAAGACAAATGGGACATTTCTCTCAGTGCCAATTATACCCGTAATGATACTAACGGAAGAAGAGAAGGCGATGTATTTACAAAAAACTTCACCAACAATACTATAACAAGGTTTCCTTCAAATGGCGAAAGAAGTTTTGACAGGTATAATTATGGTTTTAGAACAGGAATTACCTACACAGCTGATAAAAACAATGTATGGAATGTTGGTTTTTTTGTTAGCAAAAAATATCAGCAAAGAAGAGCAGATATTATTTACAACAATTCAACAGAAGATTTAATGACAGGTTCTCCTATTAATCAACTCACATATTTCAATTCTAACTTACAAGAAAAAGAAGGTAAATTTATTTTAGGGAGTTTTGATTACACTCATATTTTTAAAAACGATGCCAGACTGACAACCACTGCTATTTATGAATATGCAAACTTATATGGCAACACACTCAATACCAATCTTGATTATCCCGCTAAAAGTACCATTTTTCAAAAAGTAACAAATCCTTACACCAACCCTATCAATGGCTACAGGCTAAAATTTGATTATAGCATTACCATCGGAACAGGAAAGCTGGAAACAGGATATCAGTATAGAAATGATAAACAAGACGGCAAGTTTGATTATACAGTTTCGCCAGCAAGTACTCAACCGGATATTGCAAAATTTAGTGGCACAGCAAAATCTAAGAATCAAATAAATTCATTTTATGCTCAGTATTCTGGCAAAAAAGATAAGCTGCAATACACAGCTGGCCTGCGATACGAATATGCTGCAAGAGAAGTCTTGCTATCGTCCGATGTTCATCCTCACAAATTAAATTTGAGCAATTTATTTCCGTCAGTCAATTTATTATATGCCTTAAATAATTCTTGGAATGCAAAAGCTGGCTATAGTAAACGGGTACAACGCAATAATAATTATGAGCTAAATCCAATACCTGAAAGAGAACATTCGGAAACATTGGAACAAGGCGACCCAGACCTTTTGCCACAATTTATCGATTTGGCAGAGTTGGGGATTACTCACAATTTTAAGAAAGGATCATTCTTTTCAACCGTATATTATCAGCATATAAAAAACCCAATACAAAGGGTAAATAGTGTGTATGCCGACACTATTTTAAACAGATTATTTACCAATGCAGAAAAAGCAAGATTAATTGGCTTGGAAATAGGCAGTACTTATACACCCAATAAATGGCTCACTGCATATTTGGGGGCAAACATTTATAACTACAAAATAAGTGGTAACCTTAATGTATTAGGGGCTGCTTCTACGATAAACAATTCAGATTGGGTTTACTCTTTAAATATGAATGCTACTTTTGACCTTGGAAAAAAATGGAGCTTACAAGCCAATGTGAATTATTTATCTGTAAAACCAACGGCACAGGGGGAAGATTCAAGATTTTTTTCACCGAATACTTCCGTGAAAAAAGTTTTTAAAGACAGCAGATTTTCACTGGCACTACAGTGGCAAAATATGAATCTTGGCTTTTTAAATGCCAATCAGCAACGCATTACCACTTGGGGTAACGATTTTTATACTACCACCAATTATATTTATGAAACAGATGTGTTTTTGCTAAATTTTAGTTTTAATCTCAACAAAAAAGCCAGCAAAGCAAAACTGCCTGCAAGTGAATTAGGTGAAAAGGAGTTTTAACTGAAAGTATAGTTTGAGCTTAAACTGCCCATAACAGGGATTTTGTGATAGGCAGGCTGAAGTGCTAAATTCAATTTGTGTTTTTATCCGCCAATGTGTTATAAATTAATTGACTAAACACCAATAGGCTGTGAGAAACTATTTAACATACACTGCTGACAATCATTTTTTGCAATGTTTTTTGCAAAAAGAGAGTTCATACAAATTTTTCATAATTAATTTATCACAGGCTCTAAAATGTTAATCTTTTTTCATAATTCAAGGCTGATTTAAATCTCTGGTTTTTATTTCTAAAACGAAACTTTAATTTTATTATATATTAATTAAGCTCTATAATGAAATGAAATTAAGGTCATTACTTTTATATTAGCGTATTGTTTAGCGAAGTGTAAATGCAGATAAGATGCAGTATAAATGCGGTGGTAAATTTTTCGGTATTAAAGATAGTTCTGTATAGCTTTAGTGAAAAATTTACTTATGAAGAATATATTGACTTTTTTATTGGTTGCCTGCTTTTATGGCATTAATGCACAGGAATGGTGTGCTGCAGATAAAGTTCAGGCTGATCTTGAGGCAAAAAATCCATCAGTTAAAAAAGCAAGGCTGGATTCGGAAGCAAAGCTATTGGCTGAAGGCATACGGAATTATCTTAAAAAGGCGGGCGTGAATTATACCTCTGCAGGAAAAGCATCTACAATGTATGAAATTCCGGTTGTAGTGCATGTCATTGTTCCTACCGGTGCTGCACTGGGTACACAGTATAACAAAACTGATGCTGAAATTGCAGCCTGGATTGATAATACCAATAAGATATATGCAACGACATATGGAAACGGATATTATACAGAAGGGACAGGAAATGACGGAGGTACTGTAATACCCATAAAATTGGTTTTAGCGAAAAGGAATCCGCAATGTCAGCCGACAACCGGGATCATAAGATATGACGGTGGTGGTATTCCGGATTATAATACTTACGGTGTTGAAATGGATACTTCGGATGGAGCTGATAAGAATGAAATTAGGTCTGCCTTTCCGCACTGGCCGGAATCTTCTTATTTTAATATTTATGTTATAAATAAAGTAGACGGAAGTTCTAGTAGTGGAACGTTAGGCTGGGCTTATCAGCCTACAGCCCAGGATAGCAGTTATGATTCCTTTATGATGTCTTATGTGGTTACCAACCGCCCCAAAACTTTAGCACATGAGTTTGGCCATGCTTTGGGGTTGTATCATACTTTTAATGGTGGAGATACAGGAGTATGTCCCACAAATAATGATTGTACAACAGACAATGATAAAGTTTGTGATACTCCTCCCATGTCAAAGATCAATGGGAATACAATGCCAACTAACTCAGATACTAACCCTTGTACTGGTCAGTTATATGAAGGAGTACAATATAACGTGATGAGCTATGGTAATGATACAAGAAAGTTTACGCCGGGACAGAGAGACCGGGCTTTAACTGTATTTTTAAACTTAAGATCTAACCTAACCCAGTCATTAGGGGGAACGGCCTTGCCAGGCACACCTATTGCAGCAAGCTGCGCACCTACAGCGGTGACTAATTTAGGAAATTATAATGCTGGGCCTATATTGGTACAGTTGGGCACGATCAACAATAGAACGGAAGGACAGAATAATGCGAACGGAAACCAGTTCTATATAGATTATACAACACAGCAGTGTACAAGTAACCTCTCTACCGAGTTAATTGTGACAGACCCGCAAAATATTCAGGTTAACATCAAACAAAATACTCAGAGTATCAGGGTTTGGATTGATTACAACAATAACGGAACCTTTGATACAGGAGAATTAGCAACATACGCAAATAGCGTTGCTGCTTCCGGTTCTACTGAGACTGTCTGGAACGGAACCTTCACAGCTCCTGTAACAACAGTACTTAATATGCCTTTGAGAATGAGAGTTGTTGCCGGTAAAAATGCAAGTACCACGGATGCATGCGCTAACCTGCAAATTGGACAAATGGAGGACTATACAGTAATATTTAAAAATGGTACAGTATCAAAAAATTCTTCCGTAATAACCACCAAAGATAAATCATTCAGTATTTATCCTAATCCTAGTCATGATGGAGATTTTTATATCAGAAGAGGTGATATCGCTGCTCAGAATATTAAAATTGAGATTGCAGATGCTAGCGGAAGAAGAATTTACCAATCTGAGCTTAAAGAAAACCAAAAAGAGCTGAAAATAAATTCTCATTTATCCAATGGTGTTTATTTTGTAAGTATTAAAACAGGAAACACAGTTCAGACTGAAAAAATAATAATCAAAAGATAAACACAGTTTATAAATATCATAAAAAAAATCGACTGCTAATGCAGTCGATTTTTTTATTTAATATAAATTTTTATAATTCCAGGCGGCAACAAATACGCCCGCTGTTTCCGTTCTCAATCTTTGACGTCCAAGTGAAACCGCTTTTACCTTACTGTCAGATAGAAACTGAATTTCCCTTTCAGAAAAATCTCCTTCAGGACCAATCAAAAAAGTGATCTCTTCCAAAGCGGGAATTTGGTTAAGTTCAATCCTTTCAAGATTTTCATGGCAGTGGGCCACAAAAGTATGCTGCGGATCAATGTTTTTTAAAAAATCAGTGAGTTTCACTGCATCATTAATGACAGGGAAATGAAATCTAAGACTTTGCTTGGAGGCGGCAACAGCCTGCTTTCTGATCTTGTCAATATTTATATTTTTACGTTCAGTTTTCTCTGTAATAATAATACTGATCTCTGAAATACCCATTTCCACAGCTTTTTCCACAAAAAACTCGATCCTGTCAATATTTTTCGTAGGAGCAATAACAATATGAAGTCGGGGACTAAAATCCGGAGTATTTGTTTTAATTTCAGAAACTTCCAGACCGGCTTTTTTTCCTTCAATAATTAATTTTCCTGAAGCAATATTTCCTTTTCCATCTGTTACGTGAATTTCTTCACCATTTTTCATACGAAGAACTTTCACAATGTGCTGTTGTTCTTCGTCATTAATTATTGCTTTTCCGTTATTAATTTCGCCAAAAAAAAGTTTCATATATTGATATTTAGAATGCGCCTGAATTTTATGTATAAGTGATGATTAAAAGGTAATTTCATTATCGCTTATAAATGCTACACCGGTTTTTATTGTGGTATAAATATCACCTTCACAGTCTCTGTATGAACATGCGTAAATTTCTTCAACCCACTTATTATTCATAAAAATTAAATTCAGATATTCGTTTTTTCTTAAATTATTTTTGATGGATAAGTAATCTCCTTCTTTGGGTTCGTAAGTAAAACTAAATACATTTTCTGAATTGATCTTCTCTATGATCTCTTCCTTTATATTTTGAACATATCCAATTTCTGAACTTATCATTAAATAATCTTCGTCTTCAGCTTTTTCTGTCACTTCATTTTTCCCTATAACGGTTTCCAAAACCCAATAATATTTTGAGTTCTTTTTAGAATGCGTTCCAAGTATTTTTTCTTCTAATAGTATTTTCATAAATCATATTTTGCAGTTGCGGAAGTTCTCAGATCCGTAAATTCACCTCTTTCAAACTTCAATTGAGCAACCATGGCAATCATCGCAGCATTATCAGTTGTATATTCAAATTTTGGAATGTAGATATTCCAGCCTAATTTTTCATGATTGTCCCCCATTACTTTTCTCAAAGCAGAATTGGCAGAAACTCCACCTGCGATGGCTACTTCTTTTATATTCAATTCTTTGGCGGCTTTTTCAAGTTTGTCCATCAGGATTTCAATGATTGTTCTCTGAACCGAAGCACACAGATCATTCAGATTTTCTTTAATAAAATCCGGATTTTTTTTCACCTCTTTCTGAATAAAATAAAGAACCGAAGTTTTGATCCCGCTGAATGAGTAATCATAGCCCTCCATCTTAGGCTTGTTGAAGGTAAAAGCATCAGGGTTTCCTTCTTTTGCCAGTCGGTCTATAATAGGCCCGGCAGGGTAATCAAGGTCAAAAATCTTTCCGATCTTGTCAAAAGCCTCTCCTGCAGCATCATCTATTGTTTTTCCGATAATTTCCATATCAAAATAATCCTTCACCAATACAATCATCGTATGACCCCCGCTTACCGTAAGGCATAGGAAAGGAAATTGAGGCGGCATAGGATTTGCATCTTCAATGAAATGGGCTAAAATGTGCGCCTGGAGATGGTTTACTTCAATTAATGGAACATTTAAGCTCATAGCCAAAGACTTAGCAAATGATGTTCCTACAAGAAGTGATCCTAAAAGTCCGGGACCGCGTGTAAATCCTATAGCTGAAATAGCATTTTGTTGTATATTTGCTTTAGTAAGAGATTTTTCAACAACGGGGATTATATTTTGCTGATGCGCTCGCGATGCCAGTTCCGGGACCACACCTCCATATTCTTTGTGGATGGCCTGATTCGCAGCAATGTTGGACAGAATACAGTTTCCCTTGATGATAGCTGCTGAGGTGTCGTCGCAGGACGATTCAATACCTAAAATTATAGAGTCGCTCATAATAATGGCAAAGTTAGAGAATAATAACGAGAATGAGAATAAAAAATCAGTAGCTGAGAACCTAAGTAATCAGGTACAAAAGACTGTTGAAGATGTAGAAGGGGCTGTAAAGGAGACCGTTAAGGAAGCGTCTGAGCTGGCATCAGATGCTATTCATCATCCTGTAGAGACCGCTGAGGAATTTGGGAAGCAGGCTGTAAAAGATGTGACCAGTTATTCCTGGTGGGCAAAGCTTCTCCTGATCCTTTTCTGGCTGGGAGTTATTCTTGTTGGGGGAATACTGACTGCCATTAATCTTCCGGTAACCAAACGATGGGCCGCTAACCAGGCACTTCAGATCGTAAACAAAGACTTTAAAGCAGGGATGTCTACAGAAAGTGTAGAAGTAGATTACTTTGGAGATGTCACCATAAAAGGATTGAAGATAAAAGACTACAAAGGTCTTGAATTCATCAAAGCAAGAGAATTTCGTGCAAATTCAGATTGGATGTCTCTCGCTTACAATGCCATTTCAGGAAACAGTAATTCGCTAAGTTTTAATTCGCTTACCCTTATTAATGCAGATGTAAAGGTAATTACATACAAAGGAGATAGCATTTCCAATTTTATACGATTTACGCAGCTTTTCGAAAGCGGCAAAAAAAGAGATCCGAAAAAACCTCCTTTCCAATTGGATTCCCGTGTACAAATCATTGATTCTAAGGTTTCTATCATCAGTCAAAACTCTCCTGGAGAACCGGGAAAATGGCTTACTGCCACAAAATTTAATTTAAAAGCACCTAATGTCAAGGTTAATGGGGCCAATATTTCGGCACTGATTAATAATATGTCTTTCGTTACTAGCAGATGGGGAAAATCTCATTTTGTAGATACTTTTTCTACTGAGCTTTCTTTAACACCTGAATTTCTGTCCCTAAAAGACCTTACCCTGAATACAGATCATTCACTGCTTCAGGGAAATATCAAATTTAATCTTCATGACGGTTCATGGTCAGATTTTGCAGACCGTGTACGCTGGGATATGGAAATCCAGCAGGGAAGCCAGCTGAGCGGATATGATATCAGCTATTTTGTGACCAACTGGGATAATTTTAAGCCATTCAACCTTGCCGGAAAAATGACCGGTCCACTGAATAAATTCTATCTTGAAAATTTCCTGATCAGAAATCCTGATGTTAATATTGCAACCAAAACAATGAAGGTCGACAGGCTGCTGAAAGGTAATTTCTCTATTGAAACAAACGATCTTTCTACCGATTTTACATACAAAGACCTCAAAGCGATGATGCCTTCATTTATTTCTAAAAAGATGAAGAATTTTGCAGATGATTTCGGAAAACTGAAATATAACGGAACAGCAAAAGTGAACCCGGAACAAGTATACGTTGCCAGTGGAAACCTGATGACCGGAATAGGGCAGGCGAAGATCACTAAGCTTTCGCTTACCGGATACAGCACGGCAATGCCTAAATATTCAGGTTTTCTGGATGTAAAAGATCTTAATACTTCTGTCATTACCAAAAATAAAGCAGTTGGCCTGATCTCCGGTAAATTTGATATTAACGGGCAGAGCTTTGATGTCAATACAATGCGTCTGACCACGAAATCCCAGATTACCAGTATCGAAATTATGGATAAGCAGATCAGTAATCTGTATCTGGACGGACTCTTAGACCATAAAAAATATAACGGACTTATCACGGTTAATGATGAGCAGGCTAAGGCAACGATTAAAGGGCTTATTGATTTCAGTACCTCGAGGGTTGCCATGGATGTAAATGCAGATGTTACTTACCTGAATATGAATTATTTTACCAATAAACCCGGAAACCAGATCGTAAGCGGAAGGGTAGAAGGTAAAATGTCTATGTCTAATATTAACGATTTGACTTTGGACGTGGATGCCAATGATCTTCACTTTGCCACAGCCACACAAAAGTATATTATCCCTACAGCGAAACTTAAGACCTTTATAGAAGCCGGCGGACGTGTCATTGATGTCGATGCACCCGGTGCTGCAAGCGGTAAAATATCAGGAAGATATAACCTTGCCGATCTTGCGGGTATGGTAGAGAATGGAATCGGAAGGATTCTGGTAGGTCCTCCTCCGAGAAAATTATACAGAGGTCAGAATTTTAAAATGAATTTTGATGTTCAGCAAGGCGTTGTGAATTATTTCCTGCCTGATCTGAAACTTCCGCAAGGTGCTGTGATAGAAGGAGAATACAACGGAGACTCAAATGATCTGATCCTGAATCTGGATGCCGCCTCTTTGAAATATATCATGACGAAGAAGGAAGAAATTTCGGATGCGGATAAAGCTTTGGCTGCTGCCAATCCTGAATATAAGATCAATGACAGAAATAATATTTCCAGAGACAGTGCGATGATCGACAGCGTTATGGTGAGGATCAATACGGCCAACCTTAATGAACAGCTGTATGCAAGAATCAGCAAACTGGTATATAATAAAAATATTATCAAAGATTTTGAACTTAAAGGTAAAAATGAAAACAATACAGCCCTTCATCTGGCCACGACATTCAAGCATGGAAGCCCCGAAGATGAGCTGAATGATAATCTTAAAGCTTATGCCATTAACGTAGATCAGTCTACGAATGCTGCCGGTGACTACGTTTTCAGGTTTGAACCTACAGAAGTAAAATTCAATGAGGTAACCTGGGCAATAGATACAAGCCCCGAACTGGACCATTCCATTACTTACAGAAAAAACACAGGAGATTTCGATATCAGGAACCTGCGTATATATTCAGATAAGAGTGCCCTGTTTATCAAAGAAGCACAGTTCAAATCTGCCAAAGATTTTTATTTAGATGCAGATATTGAAGAATTTGCTGTTGAAAAACTTCTTGAAATGCAGTCCGGAGGAAATCCTATGGGAATAAAAGGACTGGCGAACGGAAGTGTGAAGATCAAGATGGATAAAAGCACTTTGCAGCCAATTGTAGATCTTACCGTAGATAATATCGTTATGAACGGAAACCAGATGGGGAACCTTACTATTTCTGCTACAAACGGTTTTTCTCTGAATGTTTATGATGTAGATGTAAAAGTGACCTCGGCAGGAGTTCTGGGAAATAACAACCTTCATCTGACAGGTACTGTAAATAATAACACTGCTTCTCCTACCATTGACCTGACTGCGGAAATGCGTGATTTTGATCTTGCCTTTACTCAGCAGTTTGTTCAGACTGTTTTCGGAAATATCAGAGGAAAAGCTACAGGTGACCTGAAGATCAACGGAAAATTAAGCGATCTTGATTATAGCGGGGACATTGCTTTAAAAGGTTTCGGGCTAAAGCTGCTGTTTACCGGAGTAGATTATTCGTTTGATGATACAGTGATTCCGCTTTCCAGAGGTCTTGCCATTCTTAACAATATTGAAGTTCATGACGGAAGATCCAATTCCAAAGGGACAATTTCCGGTGCGATTCAGTTTGAGACAATTTCGTCAATGGGGGTCAACCTGGTAATGAGGGCTGACAATCTTCTTATGCTGAATACGAGCCAGAAAGATTATGATTTGTTCTGGGGTAGAGTTTACGGTCAGGGAGATCTCTATGTAGACGGGCCTGTTTCCGGATTGAGTATTTCGACTCCCAATATGAAGGCGCTGAACGGAAGTAATTTTACCTTTAATTCCAGCTCCACATCCAATGTTGAAGAATTTAAAATGCTGAGGTTCCTGAAAGAAGGAAAAGACGGGCTTATCACGCTGGAAGAAAAGAAAAAGACGGGAGCTAATATGCGTATCGACTTCAGTCTTGATGTAGATAAGGGAACAACAGTGAATGTTCTTGTGGGTGATGATGTAGGTAATATTACCGTAAAAGGGACTGCCGACAGGCTGAGGTTCCAGATGGGCCGACAGGGTAACATTGCTATGAATGGTACTTATAAGGTAGATAACGGAACATTTGTTTCCAAGGCTATTCTTAATAAAACCTTCCAGATAGAAAAGAACAGCAGCATCAGGTGGGATGGTGACGCAATGAAGCCGGCACTGGATATTACAGCCAATTATGTAAGAATGGTTTCCAATGCTGGAGAATATTTAAGCATGGGGAAACTGCAGCCGATCAGTGTGCTGCTTCAGGCCAATATTACCCAGTCCCTGATCAATCCTAAAATAGATCTGAATGTGACTGCCCTTGATGTTTCAAGCCAGGTAAAAGAGACATTGGCGGCCAAGATGAGTCAGGAAGGTGAAAAAGTACTTCAGTTTGGTTCTGTCCTGCTCCTGAGCACATTTAATGTTTCCAACAGTGGAGGTGTGGACTTTGATGTGGCAGGTGTAGCGGAATCTTCCGGATACAATATGCTGCTGAAACAGTTGGGATCTGTTCTTAATACGATGAGCAACGAATTCCAGATTGATTTGAATTATGTAAAAGGTGACCAGAATTCCAACACTGGTGACCGTGCCAATGCCGGGGTAAGTGTGGCACTTTCCCCAAGGGTAAATATTAAAACCGGGCTGGGAATTCCACTGACAAAAACGGAAGGTACCCAGACCAATTATCTTTCAGGTGAGGGATCTATTGAATATGACATTTCTAAAAAGAATGACGGAAGTCTTGTTTTAAGAGGGTATTCCAAGCCTACCAATATAGGTATGGTAAGTACCAATGGTTCTGCAAATCAGGCCTATGGTGGGGGAGTTGTGTGGAGTAAAAGCTTTAATTCTCTCTTTAAAAAGAGGAAAAAAGATAAAAAACAACCAGAACCTAAAACAGAAATAAAAACAGATTCTACAAAATCGACTAGCAAATAATCGTAATATTTTAATGATTTTTATCATCCGTGTTAATTATTGTTAATATTTGATATAATTTTTTTAGTTAAATTATTTTTTATAAATTTGCAACAAATACATAGATTTTTTAAGAAAATTGTAATTTAACTAATATGAACTATCAACTGGACGAAATAGACAAGAAAATTCTTGATTTCTTAGTCGAAAACACAAGAATGCCTTTTACTGAAATTGCAAAACAGATGGATGTTTCTGCTGGAACAATTCACGTAAGAGTGAAAAAAATGGAGGATGCAGGTATTATTTTGGGATCATCTCTTAATATCGATTATGGCAAGCTGGATTATCACTTTACAGCTTTCATTGGAATCCTTTTGACAAAATCAAACCGCACTCAAGAGGTATTGAAAGAACTTTCAGTACTTCCAAACGTAATCGAAGCGAGCGTTATTTCCGGAAAATATAATATTTTCTGTAAAGTAAGAGCTAAGAATACCGAGGATGCGAAAAGAATTATCTATCAGATAGACGACATTCAAGATGTAATGAGAACCGAAAGTATGATCTCTATGGAAGAGTACTTGAGCGACAAAAACAGATTGATCAACGCTATTTCTATATAATTCAAATTTTAAACGAATATTATATTAAAGAACTTATGAATGTATTCATAAGTTCTTTATTTTTGCAGCTATGGAAGAATACAGTTACTTTGACGAGGATCCAAAAAAAGGATGGGGCTTTATTTTAGCATTTGCAGCATTGATGCTGTTCACCATTATGGGGTTGGGAATTGATATCGATGAATATCTTCAGCATGAATACCTTCAGATCCCGAGATGGTATTTTTTTGCTATTTTCTCTATTGATGCTCTGATGATGCTCGGGCTTATCCTAATGTTCTTCTATAGAAAAATAGGCATCTTTATGTTTCCGGCATTGCTGGTCCTGCATTTTTTTATGCATAATTATTACCTGTCCACATTTTTGTATACGGATGTAACCAATCTTTTTCTTTTTACCGGTTTCGGTATGCTTGCTATTATTCCGAAGTGGAAATTCTTCAGATAGGATCTTTGACTGATAAGGTTTAGGTTTTTGTCTGCTCCTCATAAAAACGTATAGCCTTTTGCTTTAAAGGATTCCTGCTCCATGTTTCCCATTTTCCGGTATAGGGGTCATATCCGCATTTCAGAGGCTTAGAAGTATCCAATCCTTCGTTATTTGTGTGATTGCGCTCCGTATAGGCTCTGCAGTCCGTGCAGACATATCTGAACTCACAATCTTTGCAGATTTCTATTTTGTCTTTGGTGAGATTCCAATATTTTCTGAATCCTGGTTTGATCACTGCATCCTCAAGACTGATATCGTTGATGTTTCCAAAGCTTTCAGCCATTAAAGGGCAGTTTTTGATGTTACCGCTTATGTCTATTCCTACTTTTTTATGGAGACAGGAATTATGGTTTACCGCTTCTGAAACTTTTGAAATATTAGTGTTGAAGTATTTCAGATCTACTTTTCCACAGGAAGAAATTTTCACTTCTTCTTCAGCAAAGTATAAGGTAAATCTGAATTCATCTCTTGTTCTGAAAGGTTTTTTTCTGCAGCCGTAAAAAACAATATTATATATTCTCTCCGTATTCTTATGAAGGGTATTTACAAAGAGTTTATTTACACCCTCATGGAATGGAGAAAAGATTTCTATACCACATAAAACGGAATTGGAAAAGATCTGATCAATCTCTATAAAGTCCTCGGCTGTGAATTTTTTCTTGCTGTAAATGATCAGATGCTTTATCCTAAGATGTTCTACTGATTGTTTTATTTTTTTCAGAATAGAAATTTCTGAAAACTCAACAAAAATTTCTGAAAGAATACTGGGCTCATCATATTCATAGGAGAGACCCGGGAAATTTGGGTCCCAATGATCCTCTGTAATAAACCCATATTCATTTTGAAGCAAAATATCTAAATATTCTTTGACCATAAATTTAGATTCTTCGTCGTAACCATCGATGACATTTTCTATACAATGGTTTTTGAATTCCTCCATGATATCGTATAATTCCAAAGGATAGAGTTCCGATACATTCCTTTGAAGATCTGATATTAAAATTCTGCCTGCTCCTTTTGTAACTAATATATTTGAAAACAAATTAAAATATCTCATAATAATCGGGTCAATGGTTTTACAGGCTTCTCCCTTACATAAAAATTACTTTGGTATTTTTCACTTTTCAGAATGTATATAATTTTTTTATTGTTCTTTTTGCCTGTGTGTTCACAATATTCCATCTGTTTAAATGATAAAGGCAGCTTATGCTTTTCTCCAAAATTTTCTTTCATAAATAATCAGCAATTTTTTTAAATAGGGGATAATTACAATGATAGGCTACATTAGCAAACTGCCCCACAGGATTTACCTCCAGGAAGTAATAGAGATTTCCGCTTTTAATAAAATCCAGAGAACCACAATTAAGATCCAGCATCTGCATCAGCTTTTGAACCCTGTCTTCTATTTCCTTTGGAAGAGTATATCTGATATTTCTATTCGGTTTTTCATTATTATATTTTCTGAAATCTGTTTTCGTCTGATCATCATTCTGAGAAAAAATAGCCATTGAATAGCATTCACCATTTAAATAAAAAGTTCTGATCTCAAAATCTTTTTCTATTTTTTCCTGAAAAAAAGAAATAAAGAATGACTCTTTCTCTTTTTTATCAATGATACTCGTATATAGCATTCCATCTTTGTTTTCTGAAATATTATCCAGAGAAGCATTTCCGGTAATTGCTTTTGTGATCGTTTTTCCGGGAATTACTTCATCGGTATTTTCAGCCAGAAAATACTCAGGAACATTCAGCCCTATATTCTGTGCATACTCTAATACCAGGAGTTTATTGACGTGACTGTTACTTTGCTTGTTAATATGCTTTTTGGATTCTAAAGTCTTGAGTATATAATCTTCCAGCCAGTGCTGGGTTTCATTCATATAGATATTAATAGAATTGTTGCTGTATTGATAGCGGTTGAAGAAAATTCCTCCTCTCCTGTACCACACGCTTTGTATATCATCAAGAAAGAAGCTGTTTTTCTGGCTTTGCATAAAGAACCGCTTTTTATCAACTTTAATGTCAAAAAACTCATCATCATTCACAAGAATAAAGTCTTTCTTAAGTGCAGCCAGCCAACGTATAACTTCTATCGTTGTTCTGTCGTTATTATCAGAAAATATCAGTATCATTTGGTTTTCAGGCTATCAGAAAAGTCTTTTGCTAATTTGTTTCGGTATTTTAAGCTTGGCAGTCCAATACTTTTCCGGTTTCGGTTTACTTTAGCTGAATCGGTTATATTTTGATATCCCTGATAAACACCGTAGGTATAAGGGGTTTTGTGATGCAGGTTATTTCGGTCTACCATAGCAGCGTAATCTCGTGGAGGACACTCGCCGGACTTTACATATTCCAGGATTTTTGTTTTGAAGTAAGGATAGTGTTCTTCATAATCTGCCATGTGAAGAAGTATTACATCCATAGGCATAAAAGTATCCTTGTAGTATAAACCTATTTTTTGTTTTGAAGGAAAGCCATGATTCTCAAAAGTCCATTTCAGTAGTTCAGCATTTTTCAGGTCATTTTCAAAGATTTCTGAACTGTTGGAACGTCTATTATACTGATCCCGGCCCATTGCTACTACAAAAGAATCAATCAGCATCTTGTCATGCTTACTTTCCCATTGTGCAACTTCCTGTTCTATATTCAGGCTGTCAATTCCATATTTTTTATAAAGATTAATGAATTCCTTATCTTCCTTTTTATATCTCCAGTAAGGAGCAATTAAAGGGATAAGTCGATAAAGGCTTTTTTTTCCTCCGAAATTTTTATTATATCTGTCGGAAATTCTGATATAGGTCTCGTATTCCTCAATCCGTTCCTGATTGAGGGGCTTGTATTTCCTGAACAGTTTTCTGTATTTTTTTATTGCTTTTTCAGGCTGTTTGGCCATTCTGTAAATGCTGTCGATCTCGTTTACTTTGTTGTAGTAAGTGATATAATCCTTGCTTTTACAGCAGTAAAAGAAAAAACAGATAATTATAGAAGTTAGACTCAGATATCTGATATGTTGATTTTGTTTCATATATAGGATTTCCTTACACAATAATTAATTATTAAACTGTTGAACAGATAAACAAACAGGACCACAAGAGGTCCTGTTTGTAGTCTAAACCTGATTAATAAGCAGTAGTAGGATTAGCTCCTTCAACAGTTAAAGTCATTGTTTTGACACCATCTTTATAGTATGTCGTATCAGAACAGTTGTTACCACATTCAGTTTGTGATGATGTTCGTGCTGAATCGTCTCCTCCATGAATCGACTGTAAATTTTTCAGTTTTTTGTTTTCTAATGAAGAAAAGCTATTCTTCATTCCTTGAAGCTTTTTCATAATTGAATAATTTTTTTGTTAAAATCTGTGTTGTCATATAAGCCCTGACATGGGTTTTGACATTCTCTTGTTCCATCCCATACTGTACACTTACAGGCGAAATATCGAATTTCAATCAACGTTGATCATTTCAAAACTATAAATAATTATATCCCTTCGATGTGAGTAGTGTGTATTTTTTTTGTGAGTTTTATAAACGTATTGTACAGATTAAAATAAATCTTAAAAATACCCGGGTTATGAAATTTTATCCATTACGGCATGTGGAATGTGAGATTTGATATTATAAATTGAATTATTAAAATAAATACTCTGATAGCAGTTTTGTACATACAGGTGATGTATTGTACATACAAAAAAATGATGTATAAAATACATTAAATCATGACTGGAAGATTTATTTTTTTCATCTATTTTTGCATCTTAACAGCATCATCAAAACTTAAATGACAAAATCAATGTATGAAAAGCCTCAAACTACTCAATATTGAGTTAAAAAATCATCTTGAGGAAATTAAAGGTGAATTCATTGAAAATCTTGTACAAATGCTCAAAGGAGAAAATGCAGATTATCTCAGTGGAAAGACTAAAACTGATATCAAAGCCCTATATTTTGAATATGAATACGATTATCTGGATATCATAACTTGGGCTGCAGATAAAAATGGAGAGATCATCACTGGTGCTGTGAAATTACCCGGTCAAAGGAAAAAACAGATTGGTGAAAGTGAAGAATGGACCTATTTTCTGCCTGAAAACATATGGAACTCAGCTTCGGATTTTCAGGAGCAATATGAAGAAGAAGATGACTTCGATGATTTCTGGGATGAATATAATGATGAAAAATACAGACTGTTCGAAAGCTGGTTCTCCGACTGCTGGAAAAAAGCTGCAGAGAAGGCCCAGGTGACATTAGATGCCTATTTTTCAGTTCATGACACTTACTTTAAAACAGATTTGAATACTTTTACAACCATCAGCGATGATGAGATTGCAAAACGCTATACATCCGGATAAAATAATTAAACATTAAAATATATCACAATTTATTATGAACACTTATCAATTTTACAAAAAAGAAGGAACTCTTTTTATTTTCAAAAACCAGCCTATATTTAGTTCGGTATTGGCTATTCTTATATTTATTGCTGCAGGGCTTGCTTATAAATATAATTTCCCTTTGTTGGGCTTATTCTTAATTGTGGTTGTAGGACTTATCATTGCTAATTTTTTTGCAAAAAAGTTTGTGATTGATCCTCAGCAACAGACCATTACCTGCAAACCCAGCGTTTTTGTTTCTGCAAAGACCTATGCTTTCCAGGATTTTATAAATTTTGAAGTTTTAACGACGAAATATCTGGGGTTCATTCCTATGAATGTATTTCTAAATATTCATTTTGAGGTTAATGGAAAAGAACATAAATTTATGATAGGACAAGCCCTTACCCACAAAAGCATACAGAAAATGGTAAATGAAACAGAAGATATTATGGGTTTAAATGAAAACTTACGATGAATACTAAAGACCGATATAAATTTGAGGATAACGGCAGTGAAATAAGTTTTATGCCTGATTACAGCTCCCTGAGTACTTTAAGATGGTGGTTAGGCGTTGGAATTCTTGCAGTTCCGGTGATGTATTATCTCAGAAATATACTATCTGAAAATATCTTGACCATTGCCTCCGTTATATGGGGAGTTTATATGGTTTATTTGCTATGGGATCTTTTTTTTAGAGTTCCTGTAAAATATATTTTCGATAAACGGGAGAAGAGTATCTACAGAAAACTATTTCTTACTAAAAAAATTATGAGCTTTGATGAGATGACTTACTTCATTAATGATGAAAGCGGTGCTTACTATTATGTTATCGGAAAAAAAAGAAACCAGTTTGTCAAAAACTACAGGATCAGCAATTATTTTTCAGGTTCTAAAGCATCCCGGGTAAAAGAAGAGGAATTTCTGGAAAATATATTATATCCTGTGCTTGATGTGCTTGATATTCCCATCAACAGACCTCAGTAAGGGGTTTAATTGCCGGGATACAAGAATTCCTATTTACTTCACAATAAGTACTGCGACCATTCCCTTCCTTCGGAGGGGTGGCAGATCGAAGATCTGACGGGGTGGTCAAAAAAAGCTCGGCTGTTTCGAAAACAGCCGAGCTTATATGATATAGCTTATCTTAGTTTGCTAAAATTCTCTTTACAGCCTCTTTCACAGCAGTTGCATCGATCTTATATTTCTTCATCAATTCTGCAGGAGTAGCAGATTCTCCAAAAGTATCGTTTACCGCAACAAATTCCTGTCTTGTAGGTCTTTTTCTGGCCAGCATTCCTGCAACAGATTCCCCTAAACCGCCAAGATAGTTGTGCTCTTCAGCTGTAACGATCTTACCTGTTTTTTCAACAGATTTGATGATGATCTCCTCATCCAGAGGTTTAATGGTGTGGATGTTGATCACCTCACAAGAAATACCTTCTTTTTCAAGCTCATCTGCTGCTACAAGAGATTCCCAAACAAGATGTCCGGTTGCAACAATCGTTACATCAGTACCCTCCTGAAGAAGAATTCCTTTTCCAATTTCGAAAGGCATATCTTCAGGAATAAATACAGGAACGGTAGGTCTTCCGAATCTTAAATACACAGGACCATCATGCTCAGCGATAGCGATAGTAGCCGCCTTAGTCTGATTGTAATCACAAGGGTTGATTACCGTCATACCCGGAAGCATTTTCATCATACCGATATCTTCCAAAACCTGGTGCGTAGCACCGTCTTCCCCTAAAGTAAGGCCGGCGTGAGAGGCACAGATCTTTACATTTTTTCCTGAATAAGCAATAGACTGACGGATCTGGTCATACACTCTTGAAGTAGAGAAGTTCGCGAAAGTTCCTGTAAAAGGAATTTTTCCTGTAATGCTTAAACCTGCAGCAATTCCCATCATGTTAGCCTCTGCAATACCTATCTGAAAGAATCTTTCCGGTGCTTTTTCAATGAACTTTTCCATTTTCAAAGAACCGATAAGGTCTGCACAAAGTGCCACTACATTAGGGTTTTTGTCGGCAAGTTCTGCTAATCCGGCTCCGAATCCTGAACGCGTATCCTTTTTTTCTGTATATGTATATTTCATTTTTACTAAAGTTTTTGATAGTGATCAATGATGCTTTTCCTTAAGATTTAAACCATCATCATTGATCATTTATTATTAATAATCGGCAGGAGCCTCCAGATATAATTGTTTGAATGCGGTGTCAAGCTGCTCATCATTCGGAGCTTTTCCATGCCATGCATGGCTGCCCATCATATAATCTACACCAGCCCCCATTTCTGTATGAAGAATGATTACTACAGGTTTTCCTTTTCCTGTTTCAGTTTTTGCTTTCTCAAGGATCGCAATCACAGCTTCAAGATCATTACCGTTTTTCTCTTCCAAAACAGTCCATCCAAATGCCTCAAGTTTAGCATGCAGGTTTCCTAAGCTTAATACATCATCCGTATCACCATCAATCTGGCGTCCGTTGTAGTCAATAGTTGAGATGATGTTGTCCACTTTCTTGGCAGCAGCATACATCAAAGCTTCCCAAACCTGACCTTCCTGAAGCTCACCGTCTCCGTGAAGTGTATAGACTAGAGACTTATCTCCGTCCAGTTTTTTGCCTTGTGCTACACCAAGTGCTACAGAAAGGCCCTGACCAAGAGATCCGGAAGCAATTCTGATCCCTGGAAGACCTTCATGGGTAGTAGGGTGCCCCTGAAGTCTTGAATCCAGTTTTCTGAAAGTTCTCAACTCATCTACCGGAAAGAAATTAAATCTTGCTAAAGTAGAATAGTAAACCGGCGAAATATGCCCGTTTGAAAGATAAAAATGATCCTCATTTTTCCCCTCCATGGTGAAAGGAAGATTATAGTTCATTACATTCCCAAAAAGCGCTGTAAAGTATTCCGTACAACCCAAGCTTCCGCCCGGATGTCCTGAATTTACAGCGTGAACCATTCTTAAAATGTCTCTTCTGATCTGCGTAGTAAGAGATTTTAACTCTTCGATACTTTTACTCATTATATCTGATTTATTTGCACGCGAATTTACAATTTTTTAACGGCTTACGGAAATGCAAAAATCCGGATTGATGATCCGGATTTAGAATTATTTCTGTGAAATACTGATTTTAACAGCCTTCATTCAGGTATACTGAAATTTCTGTAATAATATTGTTGACAAATTTAAAAGAAAGCTGTGTTCCGGCATCAAGATCTTCCAAAGTGAAGTATCCCGCATCTTGAAGTCGTTTTTCACTCTTGTCGTCCCAGGCAGGATGTACTGTAAAGCTGGGGTAATTTCGATAAGCATCAATGAGATCATCTTTTGTATTTCCGATCCCGATTCCGCTTTTTGTTTTGAACTTTTTACTGGTGGTTGTGATTCCCATAATGCTTGCTACATTTGGTTGGGCTTCACTGATATAATTTTCATAAAGATCAAGTACAATCAGTTCTCCACTATATTTTACAGTATTTTTGATCTGTCCGTCCGTGATTTTCAATTTTGTTCCTGCAATTTTTTCAGCTTCAGTTTTTTCCATAAAAACTTTGTAGGGCCCGATTCTTAAGGTAGAAACCTCAAAATCCTGTGCACATGTAAATCCGAATGTTAGTAAGAATCCGAAAAGTAAAATAATTTTTTTCATGGTTGTTTTTTAGAATGTATGGTGCTTATTTTTTTCCTAGTGCTTTATCAATAGTCTTTTTAATAACCGATTCCATGATGGTATAACCAGCGGGATTGGGATGGATGCCGTCCTTTGAAAGACCTTCACGCATACTGCCTTTTTCATTGCGCATTGCTGTATTATAATCGATAAAAGTGAGCTTATTGCTGAGCGAATACTGTTTTAACCTGCTGTTCAAAGCATCTACTTTCTGAGGAACATCCGTTATTTCTTTACGCCAGGGAAATGCGGCTGCAGGAAGTACAGAGGCAATAATTACTTTAATTCCGTTGCTTCGGGCAATATCAGCCATCGCTTTAATATTGTTAAAGGTGAAGTCCTGGTCATAAGTACCTGCGTTTTGAGCAATATCATTAGTACCGGCATTAATGATCACCAGCTTAGGCTTTAGAGCAATAACATCATTTTGAAACCGCAGCAGCATTTGTGAAGAGGTTTGCCCGCTGATTCCCCTGCCTGTATAATTATTCTCAGAAAAAAACTCCGGGTGGCTTTTTACCCAGCCTTCCGTAATGGAATTGCCCATAAATACCACATCCACTTTTTTCTTCGCATTTAAAATTGCTGTGTTGTCATCTTTGTACCTGGAAAGATTGGCAAAGTCAACAGAATTTTGTGCGTTTATAAGTTCGCTTAAAAGCAAGGCAATGGCCAAGAATATTGATGATTTCATGATATATTATTTTAAGTTTACCAGATGCCACAACAGAAAACCATTGAGATGTGATTAGGATTTAAAACTATTTTCCTGATTATACTACTTTTAAATATTGTTTGTTCTTCACCAGCCATAAACCAATAAACGTAAGCAGTCCATTAAGAACAATAAGTTCTACACCAATTCTGTAATCAGTATAAGTGGTAACGGATAAATTGATTAAATAAGTGATGACAGGTGCTAAAATCGTAACAGCAAGGATGGCATATTTTCTTGAAATCTGAAATTTGGTAAAAATTCCGAAGGCAAAAAGCCCCAAAAGTGGTCCGTAAGTATAGCCGGCAATTTCCATGATCAGATAAACGATCGATTTATCATTCATGGCTTTAAAAACCATGATCAGAATGAAGAAAACGACGGTGAACGTCAGGTGAACTTTCATACGAAGGTGTTTCTTTTCCTTTTCGGTTTTGGTTTTATCTTCATTAAGGCTTAATAGATCTACACAATATGAGCTGGTTACTGCCGTTAGGGCACCATCAGCCGAAGGAAATAATGCAGAAATAAGTCCGATAATAAAAATAACGGAAATCACCATTGGAAAATGTCCCTGAAGTGATAAAGCAGGGAAGAGATCATCTCCCATAATATTCTTTATATTTCCTGCGGCATCCTTGAAGCCGAAAATATTGGTAACTGTTTCAGATTTTGCCAATCCATATTCTGCACCGTTCTGTAAAGCAAAAAGATAAAGCAAGCCTCCTAAAAACAGGAATGCCAAATTGACAAAAAGTAAGGTTCCTGCAAAGGTCAGCATGTTTTTCTTTGAATTCTGAAGATTGTCCACGGAAATGTTTTTCTGCATCATTTCCTGGTCCAGACCCGTCATAGCGATTGTGATGAAAATTCCTCCTAAAATGGTTTTGAGGAAAAACGTTTTGGAATTAGGATCAAAATTGATGAAATGAGTATAATTTTTCTGTTCCAAAATGGTATATGCTTCACCAAAAGATAAATTCAGGTTGGATAAAATATAAACGATACAGGCAATTAAGCTGATAATCATAAAGGAGGTCTGCAGTGTATCTGTAATCACAATGGTTTTTACACCTCCTTCAAAAGTATATAAAAGAACCATCAGTAAAAGCACAAGAGCGGTAACCCAAAAAGGAACTCCGAGGCCTTCCAGTAAAAATATCTGTAAAACATTCACCACCAGATACAACCTGGCAGTAGCGCCAATAGCCCTGGAAATGATAAAAAATATCGAACCTATTTTATGGGCTTCTACATTAAACCTTTTCCCCAAATAGGTGTAGATGGAAGTCAGATTCATCTTGTAATATAGCGGCAGCAATATGGCGGCAACTATAAAATATCCGATAAAAAAGCCAATAACCATCATATAATACTCAAAGCCTCCGAAAATATATTCAGTGCCTGTCATTTTTCCGACCGTTCCCGGAACTGAAATAAAGGTAACCCCGCTTAAGCTGGTTCCTATCATTCCAAACGCAACGAGCCACCATTTACTTTTCTTATTACCGATAAAAAATGACTGGTTATCAGAATTCCGGCTTGTGAAATAGGAAATCACCAAAAGGCCAACGAAATAGATAAAGACAAATAGCAAAAGGATAGTTCCTGAATTCATGCTGAAATTTTAAATTTTAGCAAATATAGTTTTTTTCTGTTCTGGTCAAAAAGAAAAAACCTTCCAGAGTAAAACATCTGAAAGGTCTGTATCTGAAGGACAGAAATAGTCTTAATTAACTAGAACATCCTGTAATTCTTCACTTTTCTGAAAACTTGCTTTGGCAAACGGGCAAAGCGGAATGATCTTTTTATTATTTTTTCTGGCAAAATCTACTGCTGCCAGGAGCATGTCTTTTCCTACACCTTTTCCGTTGTAGTCTTCTTCCACCTCCGTGTGGTCAATGATAAATCTTTCTTCTCCGGCCCAGGTATAAGTCATTAATCCTGCGCGCTTTCCGTCTATGAAAGCTTCAAAACTTCCGTGTTTCTCGTCGTTGTTTTGTTTTACTTCGGTCATATTATGAGAATTTGGTTAGTATTTCTATATCGTTGGTTAATATTTTGTGCACAGGGCAGGCATCGGCGATAGTATGCAGTCTTTTCAGCTGTTCATCATCCAGAATGCCTTCAAAACTGATATCTCTTTTGAATACAGCTCTTTTCGTTAAAGGAAAATTTTCGAGTTCTACTTCTACGTGGATGTTTTCTACGTCCCATTCCTTTCTTTCGATATACATTCTTAAAGTGGCAGCAGTACAGCTTGCCAGGGATGTGGCTAAGATTTCCATTGGGTTGAAACCTTTATTCTGGCCGCCTTTATCTATAGGTTCATCAGTAATGATCTGGTTCTCACCGGCCGTTACCTCAGTATAATATTTTGTTTTTCCTAAACTTGCTTTTACCGTTACAGCCATTATTGTTTTGTATTGAATTTATAACTTAATGCTCCTGAAGGGCATTGATCTATCTGGTTTTTGAGTTCTTCAGGACTTGCGTTTTCGGCTTTTATCCAGGGTCTGTCTTTAGGATTGTAGACTTTGGGAAGCATTTTTACGCAGACAGCCGAGTGGATGCACTTCTGGGGCTGCCAGATGACCGTAATGTTGCCGTTGGGATATTCGTGTGTTTCCATATTAATTTTCTTTTAGGGATTTTTCGATTCTTCGGTCCGGAATCAGCCATATGAGAGCCACGAGATAATAAAAACCTATGGCAATATAAGGATAAAAAAATGAAACAGCGATTCCGAGAACATAAAAAATAATCGAGATATATTCTTTAAACTTTGAGTGTATAGCTTCTTTAAGCTTGGAGTCTTCACCTTCATGGCGGACAATCAGATTCTCTAAAATCGTATAGGCTACTGCAGACATAATGACACAGATTCCATAGGCTGCTACCGGATTACTTGCAAAATGGGTTGTCCCGATCCATTCTGTAGCGATAGGCATCAGCGAAAGCCAGAACAACAGGTGGAGATTGGCCCATAGAATACTTCCGTTCACTTTTTTTACTGCCTGAAAAAGGTGATGGTGATTGTTCCAGTAGATTCCTACATAAATAAAACTGAAAATATAAGCAAGAAACCTGGGCAGAAGAGGCTTAAGGCTACCCCAGCTGCTGCCTTCCGGAACCTTCAGCTCGAGGACCATAATGGTAATGATGATCGCCAGAACACCATCACTGAAAGCTTCTAATCTTCCCTTAGTCATTGGTTTTAACCTCTTTTTTAAAGTTTTCTATCTTATCTTTAAGTTCCTTAAGCATATCAGGATTGATAACGCCGCTTTCAAGGTCAAAATTTTCATAAAACTTTGGAAGCGAGAAAGTGTCTTTGATATCTGCAGCAAACTGTGGGAAAAAGGTCTTTGCCGTATTCATCACATTGCCGCCTCCATAACCTCCCGGAGAAGTGCTCATCAGGAGCATCGGTTTGTTCTGAAATACTTTGACATTGATCCTTGAAGACCAGTCGAAGACATTTTTAAAAGCCGCACTGTAAGACCTGTTATGCTCTGCAAGCGAACAGATGATCACGTCACATTCTTCTATCACCTTTAAAAAGTTGTGAGCTTCATCCGGAAATCCCTTCTTTTCAAGATCTACAGAGAAAACCGGCATAGTAAAATCATTGAGGTCTATCAGGTTGATTTCTTCATCCTGGAAATCTTTCAGAACAAATTTTACCAGTTCCCTGTTGATTGAAGTGGAAGATGTACTTCCTGCAAATGCTAATATTTTCATGGTTTACTAATCTGTAATAACCGTTATTTTCTGTTTAAAATAGCTTTAGGAAGCGGAACGTATTCTTTTTCGTCACCGGGAACGAGGGGAAACGCATCGTGGTTCTGATCATTCCAGTTGATTTTAGCCTGGTCAATCATTGCCTTATCCGAGTTCACAAAATTCCAGAATATAAAACGTTCCTCATCAAAAGGCTCGCCCCCAAAAAGATAGACCGTACCGTTTTCACTCATTTCAAATTCACAAAGTTTGGTGTCTTTGGCGATCATCAGCTGTTTCGAGCCGTAAGAATTTCCTTCTATGGAAACCGTTCCGTCCAGTACATACATCGCTGCTTCACCGTAAAGATCTTTACCTATGCTTATTTTCTTTGCCTCTTTGGTTTTGATCTCGATAAAAAACAGTTTACTGTGAACAGGAACTGCAGATGTTCTTCCGAATGCCTCACCGGCAATTAGTTTATACTGAATTCCGTCTTCTTCCCATACCGGGATTTCATCTGCTTCAATATGATGGAAAGTAGGTTCTGTCTGCTCAAGGTGTTTCGGAAGACCCACCCAGATCTGGAATCCGTGAAGCCTTTTATCGCTGTGTCTAAGGTATTCAGGAGTTCTCTCTGAATGTACCACGCCTTTTCCGGCGGTCATCCAGTTCACAGCTCCCGGTTTTATTTCAACGGCACTTCCAATGCTGTCCCTGTGAAAAATAGATCCTTCCAAAAGATAGGTTAAAGTAGACAAACCGATATGCGGATGGGGCGGAACATCAAGATTCTGGTAATCCTTCAGCTCAGAAGGTCCCATATGATCGATAAAAACGAAAGGTCCTACCGCTCTTTTTTCACGGAAGGGAAGAAGTCTTCCCACCAGGAAATTCCCTATATCTGCAGCCTTTTCTTCTATAATAAGTCCAATATTTGACATAATAAAGTAATGTTTTTTAAATTCTGTTTAGTGAATGATAGATCTGGAAATGTATACTTAAAGTTTGTCGTATCCTTCAAATCTTTCATCAACAATGCGTTTCCACTCAGGATGTTTCTTAATATAGGCAAAAACATATGGACAGAACGGAAGAAGTTTTTTTCCATTTTCTTCAATGTAAGCTAATGTTTTCTCTACCACAGCAGTGGCTGCTCCGGTTCCGGCAAGTTCAGGATCCGTTTCCGTGTGTACCAAAGCAATCTGATGGCCCATTTCACGGTAATCGATAAATGCGAAGTGCCCGTCGATTTCTATTTCGAATCTTTTGCCTGCTTTTACAAGGGGTATATTTTCAAATTCTGGTTTCATAATTTTTGTATTGTAAGTCGGTTGGCGGAATTGTAAAGACACAAAATGGTTTGAGCTGTGCGTCTTTACATTTTACCAAACACAAGTATATAAAGTTAATAAAAAAGGAATAATCTAAGATTAAGATAAATTTAATTCTCTAGTCTTCCAGAAAGCCGAACTTTCCGGTGTTGAAATCTTCGAAAGCCTGCATGATTTCTTCCCGCGAATTCATCACAAAAGGTCCATGAGGATAGATAGGTTCATTAATAGGTTCTCCGCTGATGATGAGTACTACTGTATCTTCCTGAGTTTCAATACTGAACATTTCACCTTCGTTTTTAAATAAAACAAAATGGTCAGCTGCTGCTTTTTCTTCTCCGTTTATCGTAATGCTTCCTTCAATGACCAATGCTGCTGTATTAAAATGAGCAGGGAAACTAAATTCAACTTTTCCGCCGGCTTTTAATTTGGCATTCATCATATTCAATGGGGTAAAAGTATCAGCCGGACCTTTGTGTCCGTTGTATTCTCCTGCAATGAGTTCTACAAAGCCATTTTCACCCAGATCAATTCGTTCCATCGCTGAATTTTCTATAGCCTGGTATTTTGGGCTGCTCATTTTATCTTTAGCCGGAAGATTGACCCATAGCTGGACCATCTGAAAAATACCGCCTTTTTTGGACCATTCGGTTTCGTGATATTCTTTGTGAAGAACGCCTTTTGCTGCAGTCATCCACTGTACATCGCCTTCGCCTATGATTCCGCCGCCGCCTGCACTGTCATGATGTTCTACCTTACCCTGATAGGCTATAGTGACGGTTTCAAAACCTCTGTGAGGATGAACGCCTACACCTCTGGGTCTTTCAGAACCGTTGAAATGAAATTTCGAATTGTAATCAAGCATAATGAATGGGTCCATTCTTTTCATGTCCAGTCCCTGTACCCCCGGTATAAAATTATGAACCCTAAAACCATCGCCTACAAAATGTGCAGGTTTTGGGGATACTACGATTTCTACTTTTTTCGTTGTCATAATATTTTGAATTTTATATAACAAAAGTACGGTAGCGGAGATTCTGCTGCATTGATCTGTGTTAAGTTCGTAAAAAGGCAAAGATGGGAGAGAACTTATTAATCTTCCTTAGATTTCATATTCTTTCCATCCGAGATATGGAGCCTTCTGAAAACAAAGCCTGATATGATGGTCAGTATACCTATGGTAAGGAAGGTGTAGCGGAAAGCATTGTGCATTTCGCCCTCAATAAGATCAGAATTCTCAAACAATTTTAAAACAATCAATCCGAAAGCGATCCCGAAGCCGATAGCCAGCTGCTGATTGACTGATATCAATGAATTGCCGCTGCTGGTCTGGAAATTTCTGAGATCTGCAATAGAAATGGTATTCATGGAAGTGAACTGAATGGAGTTGAAAAATCCTAATATGGCAATAATCGGGACAAACCAGTACAAAGAAGTATGGATATTGGGAATGGCAAGAAGGCAGATCAGCGTTCCGATGATGAATGTATTCACCATTAAGGTCTGCCGGTAGCCGTATTTATCTAAAATTTTAATAACTGATGATTTCCCGAATATAGCGGTAAGCGCCATCGGAGCAATGATCCACCCCGAAGTTACTGCCGACTGTTTGTAGGCGATCTGTATCATCAGCGGAAGCAGAAGTGGAACGGAGCTGATCCCTAAACGGGTAGCCATGTTTCCGACAATTCCTACCCTGAATGTTCTTACCTGAAACAGATCCAGTGGAAAAATAGGATTACCGCCTCTTCTGGCATGTCTGTAATAATAGTACAGGAATAAAAAGCCCAGAATAAAGACAAAAAGTACCGGACTGATATTCTGCATATCTCCGAATAATTCCAGTGAAATGGATAACAATAATGATGCAGCAGCAAAAATTAAAAATCCTTTTAAGTCAAAGTCAACATCCGTGGATTTGTAATTCGGCATATATTTTAAGCCTAACATAATCCCCAATAGCCCAATCGGAATATTGATCAGAAAGATCCAGTGCCATGAAAGATAATCTACCATATATCCTCCGACCAGTGGACCGAGTACAGGGCCTATCAGTGCAGGGATGATGGCGAAGTTCATGGCTTTAAGCAATTCGTTTTTATCGAAAGTTTTGATCAGTGCCAGCTTTCCTACCGGTGTCATCAGGCTGCCTCCGACTCCCTGGATTACTCTTGAAATAACCAGGTGGGTGAGATTTTGTGACATGGAACAGAACAGAGAGCCTAAGCAGAAAAGGATCAGAGAAAAAATGAATACTTTTTTGGTTCCGAACCTGTCTGCCAGGAACCCGCTTGCAGGCATGAAAACGGCCAGGGTCAGAACGTAGCTGATGATGGCATTCTGCATATTAAGCGGTGATTCATTGAGGTCTTTGGCTATGGAGGGCAGGGAAGTGTTCAGGATCGTGGAATCCAGCATCTGCATAAAGATAGCGGTGGCCAGGATAAGCGGAAGTATTTTTTTTACAGAGATCTGTTGCGGACTTGTTTCTGTCATTTGATGTAGACTGGAAATCTGATGAGTTCCAGATTTTTTTTATTGAATAGGTTTCTGTTTTTTAAGCAGCTTGATCTTTAGATAAAGAATTTCTTATAAAATTAAAAAAGTCCTGTGAATTTTCACAGGACTTTTCAATTTATTTTCTAGGTTTTTCTACTCCTTTCCATTCATCACCGGCTTTTCTGTACTGGCTTAGGATGTAAGTTTTGAAATCTTTTGTTTTATATTCAATATTATCGGTGTTCTGTTCAAACGGCATAATGTAGTAGTAATCAACATCTGTTTTGTCTGTCTTGTTTCCTTTCTTTACGGATGGAACGTATTTGGAAAATTTATAGCTCGGAAGATATTGTTTTAATCTTGCGTAGAAAGCTTTGTTTTCTTTTTCTTCAGGGATGATATCTACAATATTGAAATCATCTTTTTTCTTGTCAATCCACAGGTAATATGTTTTTTCTTCACCCAAGTTTCTGTTTAAAGAGTTGAAAGCAAATAATTCTTTTGGAACCAACTCCTTAATCTTTTCAGGGTCTACTTTGGTATAGAATTGTCCTTTAGACGGGTCAACATAAGTTTCAAGGTTATACATCAAAACGGAGTTGTTTTCGAATTTTTTGTTCTTAAAATATTGGTTTAAAGATAATTCTGCAGTGGCTCTGAGCTCTTTTCCTCTGTCATCCAGTTTTTTGGTAGGATTCTGAGGATTTACTTTTTTTACAAACTCATATAAAACGGCAGGTTTTACATCTTTAAGGTGAGGATACGTTTTAAGCTGTTCTGCCTTTACCAGCCAGTAAAACTGCTGATAATAGTCATCCTTATCTACATCTTTCACGCTTTTATAAGACAAAGCAAGCTTCTTTGAATTTAAGTATTTGCCATATTTTCCCTGTCCAAAAGCAAAACTGATGGATAGTAAGGCAAATAAAACAGTAAGATTTCTTCTCATTTTTTTATAATTGATATTTTCGTTCTCCAAATATAATTATTTCTTAGATATTATTTTTGATTGTCAGTTAAATTTATATTGATATTATTAAGGTTATTCAAAAGAAAATCCTGTATTTCTACAGGATTGATAAAATTTTGAAATTAGAAGTTAGATATTAGGGATTCAGACGTTAGACAAAAGGTTGTAGATTTTAGGAATATTGTTGAATCAAGAGCCAACACTAAAACCTCTCAGGCTCTCAAATCCGGATCACGCATCCCGAACTCATTACTCATAACTTGTCTCATGCACTTTTACTGCTCTTCCGCTTGGATCGTTCATTTTTTTGAAAGCTTCATCCCATTCTAAAGCGATAGGAGTGGAGCAGGCCACCGAAGGAACTGAAGGAACTGTTGCTGCTGCCGTTTCACTTGGAAAATGTTCTTCAAAGATAGTTCTGTAACGGTATTCTTCTTTATTCTGAGGGGTATTCAGCGGAAATCTGAATCTTGCATTGGCCATCATTTCATCAGTGACCTCTTTTTCAGCTACCTCTTTTAATGTATCGATCCATGAATACCCTACGCCGTCTGAAAACTGTTCTTTCTGTCTCCAGACAATAGACTCAGGAAGGACATCTTCAAAAGCTTTCCGTAATACCCACTTCTCGATTTTCCCTTCTGCAACGCTGATCATTTTATCTTTAGGGTTGACGGCCATGGCAATGTCCATGAATTCCTTATCCAGAAATGGAACCCTGCCTTCAATTCCCCAGCTCATTAACGCTTTATTGGCTCTTAAACAATCATATAAATGAAGCTTGCCCAGTTTTCTTACGGTTTCATCATGAAATTCTTTGGCGTTTGGGGCCTTGTGGAAATATAAATATCCTCCGAACAGCTCATCTGAACCTTCTCCGGAAAGCACCATTTTGATTCCCATAGATTTGATCACTCTTGCCAGAAGGTACATCGGGGTGGAAGCTCTGATGGTCGTCACGTCATAAGTTTCCAGATGATAGATCACATCACGAACCGCATCTAATCCTTCCTGAACAGTAAAGTTGACTTCATGATGCACAGATCCGATATGGTCCGCGGCTTTTCTTGCTGCAGCCAGGTCTGGAGATCCTGTTAAGCCTACCGCAAAACTGTGAAGTCTTGGGTACCATGCTTCCTGGGTGTCACCGCTTTCAACCCTCTGTCTTGCAAATTTCGCAGTAACTGCTGAGATAACGGATGAATCCAGACCTCCGGAAAGAAGAACACCGTAAGGAACATCACTCATCAGCTGTCTGTGGACAGCATCTTCAAGGCCTTTTCTTATTTTTAAAATATCGGTTTCATTATCTTTTACGCTGTCAAAGCTTTCCCAGTCTCTTTTGTACCATTGCTGAAGCTCAGCGCCATCAGGACTGTACACAAAATGTCCCGGAAGGAAAGTTTCAATCGTTTTGCATATGCCTTCCAATGCCTTTAATTCAGAAGCAACGTAATAGTTTCCGTTTTTATCCCATCCCTGATAAAGAGGGCAGATTCCCATATGATCACGGGCGATCAGATAGATCCCTTTTTCTATATCATAAAGGGCGAATGCAAAAATTCCGTTAAGTTTTTCAATGAAGTCTTTTCCGTATTTTCTGTAGAGGGCAAGGATCACTTCACAATCCGATTGGGTCTGAAATTCGAAATCCGGAAACTCTTCTTTTAATTCTCTATGGTTATAGATCTCTCCGTTCACTGCCAGAACTATTTTTTCGTCTTTAGTGAATAAGGGCTGCTTTCCTGAAGTAGGATCTACAATAGCAAGCCTTTCATGAGAAAATACAACTTTGTCATCCTGAAATACACCGCTCCAGTCCGGGCCGCGGTGACGGATCTTTTTTGACATTTCTAAAACCTGGGGTCTTAATATTTCGGTCTTTTGTTTGGCATCAAACAAACATACAATTCCACACATATTGTTACTTATTTGAAGCAAAATTAGCTTTGGTGTTTAAAAATAACAATAAAAAATAATTAAAAGTTAATATTTTTAACTTAATAATTTATTTTAGTGAAAAATATTAACTATTTGGACTGATTATCATGGATTTAATTGATTTTTTTCGTCAGGGAAAAATAGAGTTATTATCTCCTATACAAAATAAAAATGAAATAATTAATAATATATGGTAATTTATTATATGAATTTTAGCCCTTACTTTGTGGCTAGAAATAATTTTTTTTCATCATTTGTGTTTTTACCTTCTTGCAATTCTCTTTGCAAGAAGGTTTTGTTTTATAGGGAACCTAGCAGAACGCCTGAAACATTCCATGAACTGAAACTTGTACCTTCTGTTGCCCCCTGAAGGATCTTTATTTGTATTGTATGCTTGCCTGCATTCAGATCTCCCAGAGGAATGAAGTTAGGATGGGTAACTGTTCCCGGGCACCAGTTGGATCTGCTGAGGTCTGATGAAGAAAGTCCGTCCGGAAAATTCCCTGATGCAGGGTTATAAAGCCGGTAAGAACCACAGTCTGATCTCCAGGGTATAAAAGAAAAAGTCATTTTCCCATCCAGAAATATAGAATTTGGTTTGGGAACAAATTCATCACCGTTTTCCCAGCCTCCGTGTCCGGTAGTGATGTATCTCAGCTGAGCATTCTTTAAATCTTTTTCTAATGTAAATTCTACCAAAAGACCTTTGTCCTTGTCGAACATCGTTGAATAATCCTGGCCTGCCATCTCCATGATATTCAGAGTATTAAAAAGAGGGATCGCCACATTGTTTTTATAAATGTTCTGGTCACTTTTATGAATAGTGATCTCAAGATTTATTTTATGACCGCCTTTATCATAATTACCGATAAAAGTACCCACCCAGAGTTCCTTTTCAGAAAGAGAAGGCTTCAATTCTGTGATATCCTGCCGGAACGGGCTTACGGTCTGCCAGTCTTTTCCTTTCAGTTGAATATGATTGAATTTCTGAATTCCAAAAGCGGTAAAAAACCGCATCATCTCTATTGCAGGACTGTAATTTTTGGTTGCTGCTACTCCATAATACTGTTTTCCGTTTCCGTTATCATAAACAGGAAGTGTTTTAGCTCCTTTTTCCAGTCCGTCAAAAAATGAGGTTTCTTTATCCTGCGGAACAAAAAATACGGTTCCTGTTCTGTCGTAGGCATCTCCGTTGGATTGCTGTTTCACTTCGACAAAAATATTTTCGCCTTCTTTAATTGATGGAAATTTTATTTTTTTGAGAATGATGGTTCCGTTGGCAAATCTCTTTACCTTCTCATCTGATTTAGATTCATCTGAAAAATTGATGGTTTCATTTTCAAAAACCTTCAGTGTGGTAAAACGGCTTTTCCAGAGAAGGTCTTTGTAGCCCAGCAGGTCGGTAGGAAGTATTGAACCTTTTAAAATATGATCAATATCCGTTTTTTTAACTTTTTTAATAGAGCTGGCGGTGATCTGCGAATTTTTATTTCTATCAATTTCCAGAACCATTCCCAGATTCTGTCCTACAACAGATGGTCCGCCATTAATATTTAAATCATGGGTATACCAAACCTCAATTGTATTGGAATTAATCTTCGTCACTGCTTTTTTACAGGTATAGCCCAGAATCTTTTTCGTTTCATTCGTTAATTCAAATGTCTGTTTTCCTATAGATTCGGCATCTGAAGAAGAAATAACTTCTCCCGATTTCAGGAAAGCATAGGAAACAACTGTATTGGAAGGTTTTTCGACTTTGGTGATCTCAAATGGGTAATCACTTTTCTGTTCTCTGATCTTATTATTCAGAATAAAATTATCTTTTCCGTCCGCCCAGACAAGAGTAGGAGACTGTTCCGTAAGAACTTTCCCGTTATAAGAACTGGTATATTCGATTTCATAAGTCTGCGCATATGAAAGGCAACAACATAGTAAAACAAAGAAGCTGAATAGAATTCTTTTATTCATAAGTCTGTTTTTCCGTAAAGTTAATTTTCAAATTTCCTGCTGGATTTGAAACAGTCTACAATATTATAAGTAGGGATTAATGATGCAAATGTTACAAACCGCTTTTTAATATGGAGAAAAAACAGATCTATTGGCTGAATTTTTCAATAAAAAAAAGCTGCTCCGGATAGAGCAGCTGTATATTATAGATGAGTCAGATAAACTAAGAAACTCTTTCGATCAGTGCCATATAGAATCCATCATAACCATGACTAGGCATTACTTTATCATCTTTAATTAATTTATAACCTGAGTTGGTTTTCAGGAACTCTTCCACCTGTAAATTGTTTTCAGAAGGTAAGATAGAACACGTGGCATACACCATTTTACCGCCTACTTTAAGCATCTTAGAATAATCCTGAAGGATCTGCTGCTGTTCTTTTTTAATTCTGTCAATAAAATCCTGGTCAATTTTCCATTTACTGTCCGGGTTTCTTTTTAAAACACCAAGTCCGGAACATGGAGCATCGATCAGAAGTCGGTCCACTTTATCATGAAGACGCTTGATCACTTTATTGTCCGAGATCATACGGGTTTCGATATTGTGTGCGCCTGCTCTTTTTGCACGACGTTTCAGTTCTGCAAGCTTCCATTCGAAGATATCCAAAGCTACGATCTGTCCTTTATTTCCCATCAGTGCAGCTAAGTGAAGAGTTTTTCCACCTGCACCTGCACAGGCATCCACCACTCTCTGTCCTTCTTTCACATCCAGGAAATACCCGATCTTCTGTGAAGAAGCATCCTGAACCTCAAACAAACCTTCCTTGAAAGCTGTCGTAAGGAAAACATTCTTCTTTTCCTCAAGCTGAACAGCATCCGGATAGTTTTTTACAGTGTAAGCCACTACACCTTCATCTGCAAGATCAGAAATGAGTTCTTTTGGGGTTGTTTTAAGGCTGTTGGCTCTTAGTACGGTCGGAGCCTGCTCATTTAAAGCATGCATTTCCTTTTCCCAGCCCGGGCCTAATTCTTTTTCCAAAGTTTCAGCCAGCCATTCAGGAATAGAATGCTCGATAGCTTTCGTAGGAACAGTATTCTTTTTAAGCTTGGTAAGAATATCTGCGATTTTAATTCCGTCAAATTCTTCAAACTTTTTGTAATTGGTCTTGCTCCAAAGCAGATATGCAATCATCAGCTTATATATATTGGTCGGTTTTACCCCTTCCCCCATATAATATTCAAGACGTTTTTTCCAGCGGATAATATTATAGAAGATTTCAGAAACAACGGCTCTGTCCTGACTTCCCCATTTTCTGTGGGCCTTTAAAAGTCTTTCGATTACCTTATCGGCATATTTATTTTTCTCGAAAAATGTTTCCTGTAAAGCATCGTGAATTCCGATCGCTAGGTTTCTGTGAATAAGTTCCATAAAATTGCTTCGCTGTTTGAATCTGCAAAAGTACGAATTATAGTTGAGAGTTGCGGTTTCGAGTTTTAGAGTAGGAGAGTCTGAGGGTTGGGGAGCTTTGGGGAGCTGAATTCGGGCTTAGTGTTAAAGTTTTAGATGCAGTAAATCCAGGAAATATTGGATCCATGTCTGGTGGCTGAGGCTCCCGAAGCCACAAGTAGTATGTTTGGTAGCTGAAATCTGAAATCTGATGTCTAATGTCTAATATCTGGCCTCTAAAATCTTAGTTCATGTATCTCGCATTTTATTTCTCGAATCCATTATTCACCTTTCACTTGCGAAGCAAAATTCACCATTGATGTTTTCAAATATTAATCTTAATGTCAACAAGTCTCACGTCTCGTGTCTAAAATCTCATCTCTAAAATTTCCATTTATCTCAAAAATCTTACCTTTGCAAAAATAAAAATATGAGTGATACTGTACTTTGTCCGAAATGCGGCTCCGAATTTACTTATCCGAGTGAAGATAATATGATGACCTGTTCTCAATGTTTTTACGAATGGAATCCTGCAGAAACAAATGCCGAGAATTCTAATGAAGGAAAAATACTGGATTCAAACGGAAATGAGCTTCAGGATGGCGATTCTGTAGTAGTAATCAAAGATCTTCCTGTGAAAGGAGCGCCGAAACCGGTAAAAGCCGGAACAAAAGTGAAAAACATCCGTCTAAGACCGGACAGCGATCATAATATCGACTGTAAAATTGATGGTTTCGGGTCTATGGCCTTAAAATCAGAGTTTGTGAAGAAAGCGTAGGGCTTATTGCAAAAAATAAAAAAAGGAAAAGATTGGACAGTGTAATCTTTCAAAGACTTAATTGCAGGGAGGTGCTAATGTCCGTCTTAGGGCAGAAAGAGAATTAACCAAAAATTTCCTTATGCTGTGGAAATACAAATGTAAGAAAAAGTTTCAAACTGCTTCTTAGATTTGTATTTTTTTTATCCACATATTAACAATAACTGTAAGAAAATGTATGAGTTAGGAGGAATTTTGAGTATTAGTTATAGAAAATAAGTTCAATAGTCATCTTTGATTTTTTTGATCTAAACAAAAGAAATCATGATATTTCCTTCTATCTTCACGTCTGTATAGACAATAAGTTCTTTGTTTTGAACCTTGATCTTATTCCAGTAATGATTTCCTGCAAATCTACTTTCCAGGAGTTCAGCTGCAGTTCCGTTTTCAGAAATTTTTATTTCCTTGGGATAATATGAAAACTTAGGAAGCCGGAACTCTGCTTTTTCCGCTTCACTGAATATATTCACTTCACCAAAAAGTTTGGCGACATAAGAATTATAAGGATTCCTATAGGTTTCTTCCGGACTGTCGTTCTGGATCAGTCTTCCATCCTTCAGAATGACGATCTGGTCTAGCCATGGCATAATATCCTGAAGCTCATGGGTAGAAATGACCAGAGAAATTTGGTGCTGTTTCACATACCTGAACAGTCTTTCACGAAGTTCTATTTTTCTGGGGAAATCCAGATTGCTGAAAGGTTCGTCTAAAATAAGAAGTTTCGGCAGTACGGAAAGTGCTCTGGCAATGGCAACCCTTTGTTGTTGGCCCCCGCTTAGATATTTAGGAAGTACATGGGCGAATTCCTGAAGTCCTACCACTTCCAGAAGTTCCATTACCGTTTCTTTTTTTTGAGCTAAATTGATATTAGAAATGAACTTTCCTACATTTTCGGCAACAGTGGCATAAGGCATCAGGTCAAAATTCTGGGCAACCAGTTTCATTTCAGCTTCTCCGGGAACAAGATTTCCCTTAGGACCCAAAAGCTGTTTTCCATTAAAAATAATCTCGCCGCTTTCCCAGTCCAGCAGTCCGTAAATCAGGTTAAGCAATGTAGACTTTCCACAGCCACTTTCCCCTGCCAGGGCAATGATCCGGCCTTCTTCAAAACCCAGGTTAAGGTTCTGAAACAGGGGGTTATCTTTGGTGTGGGAAAAATATAAATTGTTTATTTCTAAAAGCATAATACAAATGTAAGGTTTTTATGAAAAAATAAAATTTTTTATTATATTAGCGGAAGCATAAAAAATATATCAAAAATGAGAAAAAAACTGTTTTCACTAGCTATTCCTGCTTTATTTGTTGCGGCTGTAGCGGTTTCTTGTAAAAAAGACAAACCGGTTACCAGCGAAAGCAATGAAGTGGCAACTACAAAAGACGGGAATCAGTATATAGTGGATACATTGAACAGTAAAGTGGAGTGGAAAGGATATAAAATATTCAAGTCTGAAAGTACAAGCCATTTCGGAACGATCAAGTTTGAAAGCGGTGATGTAACGGTAAAAGACGGGAAGCTTGAAAGCGGAAAATTTGTTGCTGATATGAACTCTCTGACGTCTGTAGACCTTAAGGATGACGCTGATCAGTTAGGAAAACTGAACGGTCATCTTAAAAGCGGTGATTTCTTTGAAGTGGAAAAATTTCCTACTGCTTCTTTTGAAATTACAAAAGTGACACCGGCAACGGAAGGAGATTATAATACGCTTTTGGATGGGAACTTAACCATTAAGGGTATTTCAAAACCGGTTCAGTTTAAGGCCAATGTTTCTGTAAAAGACGGAGAGGTGAGTGTGGCTACGGAACCAAAGGATATTAAAAGAGAAGAGTTTGGTGTAAAGTTCCAGGCTCCTGCTGAAAACGGGGTGATTAAGGATGAGGTAACTCTTCAGATCAACGTTAAAGCTTTAGAAAAGAAATAATTTTTTTATTTAAGTGAAATAAGTGATTGAAGTCTGCCTCCCGTAAAGGGGCAGATTTTTTTATCACAGATTAATTATTAAACTTAAAAAACGTATTTTTGCAAAACATTTTGAAAGGGTAAAACAATGATAGAAAAGATAGAAGAACTACTTACCGAAGTAAACAGCTTCAATGCTACATCTAAAGAGGAAATTGAAAACTTCCGGATTAAGTATAATGGTAAAAAAGGTGTTCTGAATGATTTTTTTGAAAAATTTAAAGAAGTTCCAAACGACCAGAAAAAAGAATTCGGACAGAAGATTAACTCTTTAAAGCAAGCTGTTGCAGGAAAACTGGAAGATCTTAAAGATGCTTCCCAGTCTGCTATTGTCATAGAAAAAGAAGATCTTACAAGGCCCGCTTTTCCATTGGATCTTGGGTCAAGACACCCGATCAATCTGGTGAAAAACAGAATTATTGAAATCTTCAAATCTATAGGTTTCGCAGTAGCTGACGGTCCTGAAATAGAGGACGACTGGCACAACTTCACGGCGCTTAACCTTCCGGAATACCACCCGGCAAGAGATATGCAGGATACTTTCTTTATCGAGCAGAATCCGGATATCCTTTTAAGAACGCATACGTCTTCCGTACAGATCCGTTATATGGAAGAAAACCAGCCGCCGATCAGAATTCTTTCTCCGGGAAGAGTATTCAGAAATGAGGCTATTTCTTCACGTTCACATTGTATTTTCCATCAGATTGAAGGATTGTATATTGACGAGAATGTAAGCTTTGCAGATCTTAAGCAAACCATCCAGTTTTTTACCACTGAGCTTTTCGGGAAATCCAAAATCAGAATGAGACCGTCTTATTTCCCGTTCACAGAGCCTAGTGCTGAAATCGATGTATATTGGGGATTAAACTCTGAAACCGATTACAGAATTACCAAAGGAACAGGTTGGCTGGAGATCATGGGATGCGGAATGGTAGATCCGGCAGTTCTTAAAAATGTAAATATCGACTCTGAGAAATATTCAGGATATGCTTTCGGGATGGGGATTGAAAGAATCACAATGCTTCTTTACCAGATGAGCGATATCAGAATGTTCTTCGAAAATGATATCAGAACTTTAGAACAGTTTAAATCACTATAAAAAATTAAACCTCCGGAATCTCCGGAGGTTTTTGTTTTTAATTACTGACCTAAGAAACAAAACGTAATTAAAAACGAGATTATATTGAAAAATCACAACGTGACCATTGTATATAGAGGCTTATTAATTTTATATTAATTTTTTCCTTCTCCGAAATTCTATCACATTGAGCGGAGTCAAAGTATTTACTTTTTCTGTTATTAATAAGACAGCTGAGAATTAAAGTGTATTACATTAAACAATAAAAAAATGCCTGCAATTTTTTTGCAGGCATTTTTATAAATTCAAAAGACTGAATATCTTTTACTTATATTTTAAAGGGTATTTCACATTTTTAAGATCATCAATACTTGCCTTCAGTGAACCTACGGCCAGTTCGGCCTGCAAAAGCATCGGAATATGGTTGGCATCATTGGTTACCCACATCGTCACCCCTTCTTTTTCCTTGAAAACCCTTCCGCTTTTTACAGACGGGATAATTTTCAGACAGTTGATGGTCCCGAACTTGGTCTTAAGATCCTCTGTTCCTGTCACTTTCAGCTGAAACGGAAACATTTCATCGTCGATCCATACATTCATGTTGATCACTGTTCCTACCTTTAATTCACTTGTACTTTTGCTTCTCAGATAATAGAAGCAGGAAAGCATATCCTGAACCCCTTTTACAGATTTAATCACCTTTGAACCATTGGCAGGAGTCTTTTTATCCGTTAAGATCAGCGTATTATTGGTATGGTTGAAAACGGTCTCAAAATGCTGACGGTAGCTTCCTTCACGTACATTTCTTACATAGAAGCTAGGCAATCCGGTGTCTATATTAATGAAGCTTTCATATAAATCTTCTACTTTGAAAAAGGCTTTTACAGCCCCTGTGGTCTTTCCTGTACCTTTCACGTACAGATGGGGAGCGCCCATATAGTTTGTCTTTTTGGCAGTAAGATTGGCTGTCCCTGCATTTAGAATCCCATAATGTATTCTGAATGTAATAGATTCACCGTCAGTGATATTGTCTATCTGAGCATGGCTCAAAAGGAACATACATATTGCAAAAAGATTTAAAATTTTCTTCATGGTATGACTTTTACAAAAATATTGCCAAATTTAAGATCCTTAACTATTTACAGCGATTTGATAAATCTCAGGTTTTTATTTAGAATCAATTAAATATGCTTCGCATTAAAATTAGTAAATTTGCAGTTACATGTATAATTAAATTATCTTTTATTATGATAACCACTGATATATTGATCATAGGAGCCGGGCCTACCGGGCTTTTCGCTGTTTTTGAAGCAGGTTTATTAAAAATGAAGTGCCATATTATTGATGCACTTCCGCAGCCAGGAGGACAGCTAGCAGAGCTTTATCCGAAAAAACCTATTTTCGATATTCCGGGATATCCTTCAGTGAATGCCGGAGAATTGGTAGATAATTTAATGGAGCAGATCAAGCAGTTCCAGCCAGGATTCACTTTGGGAGAAACTGCGGTTTCTTATACAAAAGTGGATGACGAATGGTTTGAAGTAATTACCAACAAAGGAACGGTTCACAGATGCAAAGCTATTGCTATTGCCGGTGGACTGGGAACATTTGAGCCTAGAAAACCTACTTTTGAAAACGTTGCTGATTATGAGGAAAAAGGCCTTGAATACTTTGTTAAAGAGCCTGAACACTTCAGAAATAAAAGAGTAGTGATCGCCGGAGGAGGAGATTCTGCTCTTGACTGGAGCGTTTTCCTTTCCAATGTTGCAAGCGAGGTGACCCTGATCCACAGAAGAAATGAATTCAGGGGAGCTTTGGATTCTGTTGAGAAAGTTCAGGATCTTAAGAACCAGGGTAAAATTAAATTGATTACCCCTGCTGAAGTTACCGGTATCAAAGGTAACGGAAAAGTAGAAGCGATTACCGTTGAAGTTGAAGGGCAGGAAGCATACGATATTGAAACGGATTATTTCATTCCTCTATTCGGACTGACTCCAAAACTGGGAGAGATCGGAAACTGGGGACTGAATATCGAGAAAAATGCGATTGTAGTCAACAATGCGCTTGATTATCAAACGAATATCGACGGAATCTACGCGATCGGAGATATCAATACCTATCCGGGTAAACTGAAGCTGATCCTTTGCGGTTTCCACGAAGCTACTTTAATGTGTCAGAGTGTTTACAACAGACTGAATCCAGGTAAGAAATTTGTCCTTAAATATACAACAGTAAGCGGTGTAGACGGGTTTGACGGCAGCCGTAAGGAAGCAGAAAAGGCAGTTGTGAAAAAAATTGACTAATTTTGCATTATTATGTCAGATATTAATATAAAGATCACCGATCGGGAAGGGGTAACCCATGATGTTGTAGCACCTACAGATATGTCTATGAACCTGATGGAGATCATCCGTTCTTATGAATTAGCGGAAGAAGGAACCATCGGAGTATGCGGAGGAATGGCGATGTGCGCCTCATGCCAGGTATATGTGATTAATGATCCGGGCCTTGAGCCTATGGGCGATGAAGAAGATGCGATGCTGGCGGAAGCTTACCATGTAAAAGACAACAGCAGACTGGGATGTCAGCTGCATATGATGGATGAAATGGAAGGTCTTGAAGTGGAGATTGCTCCTTATCCTTAGAAATTTTATTTAAATTAATTAATATAAAAAACTCCTGAAGTATAAATCTTCAGGAGTTTTTGTTATTTTAATAGTATAGAATGTCTAAACTTCATCCTTCGAAATCCATTTCCCGACAGTAGGCGCCTGATAATTTCTCATTTTCTCCAAAAGTTCATCAATATTTCCGCTTATCAGAAGCATATCACGGTTCACCTGCTTTAAAAATCCTTTATCAACCATCGTCTGAACCAGTCTTATTAAATCATCATAAAACCCATCGATATTCAAAATCCCAATTGGCTTTTTATGAAGCCCGAGTTGAGCCCAGGTAATCATTTCAAAAAACTCTTCAAGGGTTCCGTAGCCACCGGGAAGAACGATCACACCGTCGCATAGATCATTCATCTTTGTTTTTCTTTCGTGCATGGTTTCTACAATGATGAGTTCAGTAAGTTTCTTATGGGCAATTTCTTTGGATTGCAGGAAGTGGGGAAGGACACCTATAACTTTACCTGCTTCACTTAAAGTTCCATCTGCGACTGCTCCCATCAGACCGACATCAGCACCGCCGTATATAAGTTGAATGTCTTGTTTTGCTAATGTTTGTCCAAGCAGAAAAGCCTGTTCTTTAAAAATATCATTTGTACCGAAACTTGAACCGCAGAATACTGTTATACTTTTCATTATTGTAAACCTTATTAAATAATTTTTTAACCATTAAGATCAATGAAGTTATTAAGTGAAGTTAAGAAGAAATATAAAAAATATTTTAAGGCTAAGCCATACATTCTTAATCATCTTAAAAGCTTAACAAAACTTTAATGTTACAAATTAAAAATATCCAAAATCAAACGACTTTGGATATTTAATATAGCAATTTTATCTTTTTATTTTAAAGGGATATTCGCTAAAATATCTTTAGTAAAGCTCCAGAACTTCTGAGCAGAAAGGATATTGGCTTTTTCATCCGGAGAGTGAGCTCCTCTGATTGTAGGTCCGAAACTGACCATTTCCATTGCAGGATAATTCGCTCCGATAATACCACATTCCAGTCCTGCGTGGCAAGCTACCACATGAGGCTTTTCTCCGAATTTTTCTGTGTAAATCTTTTCCATCAGCTGCACGATCTCAGAACCCGGTTTTGGCTTCCATCCAGGATAAGAACCACTGAACTCAACGTTCATTCCGGCTAATTCGGCAACAGATTTTAACTGTTCTGCCACAGAATATTTTGATGAATCTACAGATGATCTGGTAAGGTTTAAAATTTTAAGCTCTCCGCCTTTTAATTCCACTCTTGCAACATTGTTGGATGCTTCCACAAGATCCTTTACGTCCGGACTCATTCTGTAAACCCCATTGTGAAGAGATTTTAAAGCAAGGATAATCTTCCTGGAATCTTCTTCGGAAACCGCTTTGTCAGAAGTCGTAGAATTTTCAATATTGATATGGATACCAGGTTCTACCGTAGCAAATTCTTCTAAAATTTCTTTTTTAAGAGCTGTAGCCCCTTCGATAAATTCCTGGGCATTTCTCACAGAAATAAGTGCCGTAGCTTCTCTTGGAATGGCATTTCTCAAACCGCCGCCGTCAACTGTGATCAGTTGAATATTCTGATTAGCTATACCACTGTAAAGAAGTCTTCCCAGAATAATATTGGAATTTCCGAAGCCTTTATGAATGTCCATTCCTGAATGACCTCCCTGAAGGCCTTTAACTTCAATTCTTATAATCTGGCCCTTTGCTGCCTCTGTGCTGTAATTTTGTGTAATGGTTACATCTACCCCTCCTGCACAGCCAATATCGATCTCATCATCTTCTTCCGTATCCAGGTTTAATAAGATTTCTCCTGTCAGCTGACCCGGCTTTAATCCTAAAGCACCAGTCATTCCTGTTTCTTCATCGATGGTGAAAAGTGCTTCCATAGCCGGATGTGGAATATCTGAACTTTCAAGAATAGACATGATGGTTGCTACTCCTAAACCGTTATCAGCACCCAGAGTTGTTCCTTTTGCCTTTACCCAGTCTCCATCAACCTCCATTTTGATGCCTTCTGTATCGAAATCAAAATTAACATCGCTGTTTTTCTGGCATACCATATCCAGATGCGACTGAAGGACAACAGATTTACGGTTTTCCATGCCCGGAGTGGCAGGTTTCCTGATAATAACATTTCCTACTTCGTCTACTGTAGTTTCCAACCCTAAATTTTCACCAAATTCTTTGATGAAAGCGATGACTCTTTCTTCTTTTTTAGACGGTCTTGGAACTGCATTTAACTTGGAGAAATTCTTCCAGATGATCTGCGGTTCTATATTAGATAATTCCATGAAATTTTATTTTTATCAAAATTACAAAATAAAAAATGCTTCCGTGAATCCGGAAGCATTTTTATAAGGAGTATAGAAGTAAATTTGTTTTTACCTCTATTGTTTTTTTAACATCCGCATTCTCCGTAAATAGGTAATGTTTCTACAGTGCCATCCGGTTTCTCGATCGTCAGGGTGCCTTCGAACAATAAAGCTTCTTCGCTTTTTATTTTTTTGCCTTTTACAGAGATCTTGTAGTTGTCGCTTTCAATTTCTTTCGTCAGTTCTTCATCAACTTCCATATCGCTTGACGAGATAAGATTCATTGTCAATCTTTTACCGTCAAGTTTCATGTAGGCCGTTTTTCCTGCATCATCAGCATAGATGTATTTTTCTGCTTCAAAATCAGCTTTATTTCTTGCAAAATAGCATGAGCATTCTTTAATCTCTTTTGGAAAAGGGATGATGTCTACCAGAACTTTTCCTGGTGCTGTTTCTGTTTTTGCAGAATCTTTAACAAGGTTTAAAGAATCTGTTGAAGTGCTATCCCTGACAGCTTCCTTATCTTTTTTACACGCAGTCAAAAGAAGTGCTGAAAAGAGAATGATTACATATTTCATTGTCTGTGGTTTTTATGTTTAGCCTCTTGCTCTTTCCAGAAGAACCATCATCAGTAATGATAAGATCACTAAACTTTCGTCTTCGTCATCAATATCGATCATTCGGTCAAGCTGGAATCTTCTTCCGAAGAATGAAGGCATTTTTTTAAGTTTAAAATATTCCTTTCCGTCGATGCCTCTTACCGTATAAGCCGGGTTAAGGAAATATCCTGTGAACATCCCTATAATTGGAATCTCACTTACCATTCCATCAAAGAATTTTGTCCATGCATTATCCTCTGCAACCGTGAATTTTGGCTGGTCGTTTGAATCCAGAATGTCATAAGTAGATTTCCAGAGAGAGCGCATTCCTTTTCTGGCCAGTCTTCCGTAGTTTTTGTTGTCGGTAAGATCATTTAAAGAATAAGACGCATTGAAATCGATCCATTGATTGGCTTTGATCCTGAACAGCTCCTTAGATTTGCTTTCGTCATTGAAAACAATAACATCTTCCTTCAGCTTGAACATTTTCTGACGGACATACGCTACATAATTTCCATTTCTGTCAGTAATATTGAAATCACTTGCCAGAGTGGAGATTTTAAATTTGAAATCCAGAGGATAATTTAGGTTTTTAAGTACCATTAGTTTATTTTTTTCATATTAGAACCCCAAAGATAGAGGTTTTTTTAGAATGTTGGAGGAAAATGGGAATCAAGAGTCAAGAGTCAGGAATCAAGAATCGAGAGCCAGGAGCCAAGAATCAAGATTTTAGATGCCAGATATCAGATTTCAGACATGAGTACTGGTGGCTTCGGAGTCAGCCTCAGATATTGGGGTTTTTCTATATTTCCGAACATGTCGAGTTTTTAGTTAGGCTTAAGTATCACCAACCAGGAGCTCCTTTTATACTCTAAACCTTCAACGCCTAAACCCGAATCTCGGAACCCGTCCCCTGAAACTTATATTCCCTAACGCTAAAACCCTAAAACTCTCCGACTCTCTAACTCATAAACCCCTTCAACTCTCAACAATATTCCTTATTTTTGTATCTATGGATTACCCTAGTAAAGTTTTAGCAAAAGCGGTAGACGAAATTTCAGGGCTGCCCGGAATCGGGAGAAAAACAGCTTTGAGATTGGCATTGCACCTGCTAAAACAGCCCAGTTCCAGAGCGGTAGGCCTTGGAAACTCATTAATCAACCTTGTCAATGAAATAAAATACTGCAAAGAATGCCATAATTTTTCAGATTTTGACATTTGTGAGATCTGCAGTAATGAAAAAAGAAACAGCGAGCTGATCTGTATCGTTGAAGATGTACGCGATGTAATTGCCATTGAAAATACAGGAAAGTTTACAGGAAAATATCTCATATTAGGTGGAAAAATATCACCGATGGAAGGGGTTGGCCCCAACCAGCTGAATATTCCCAGTATTGAAAGGAAAGTGAATGAAGGCGGAGTGAAAGAATTTATTTTTGCATTGAGTGCTACGATGGAAGGGGATACCACAGCTTATTATATCTATAAAAAATTTAAACACATTAATGTCAGTTTTTCAAGTATTGCCAGGGGAATATCGGTAGGGGATGAACTGGAATATGCAGATGAGGTATCTTTAGGCAGATCCATTATTAACAGATTGCCATACAACGAAAAGGATTAATATGAAGCTGTCGATAATTATTGTTAATTATAATGTAACCAGGCTGCTGAAAAACTGTCTTCTGTCTATTCAGAAATATACAGAAGGAGAGAATTATGAAGTCATTGTTATAGATAATGCATCTACTGACACTTCCTGGAGCGATCTTATTCCGGAATTTCCTAAGGTTCATTTTATATCCTCCGAACATAATGAAGGTTTTGCTGTTGCCAACAACAAAGCAATAAAGACAGCAACAGGAGAATACGTTCTTCTTTTAAATCCCGATACCGAACTGGAAGGATATTATATGAAAGATATTCTTGATTTTGCTGATTCCAGGCCGGATTTCGGATGTCTGGGAATAAGAATGCATGATGCGGAAGGGAATTTTCTGCCTGAAAGTAAACGTTCCGTACCGGATATGTTCAACTCTTTTGAAAAACTGTTCACAAATTTGAAAAGAAGCAGTTCGAAATCTTATTACAGAAGCGATATTGATGAAAGTACAGTTGCAGAAGTAGATGTGGTTACCGGAGCATTTTTATTGATCAGAAGGGAGGTTTACGAAAAAATAGGAGGACTGGATGAAACCTATTTTATGTACGGAGAAGACATTGATCTGTGCTATACCCTGCTGAGAAGCGGTTATAAAAACTATTATTACGGAAAGGCTTCCCTTCTCCATCATAAAGGGGAAAGTACCATTAAAGATGAGGTATATCTTGACCGGTTTTACGGAGCTATGCAGATCTTTATTGATAAATATTACAGGGAATCCAAGCCCATGCAGTATTCGTTTTTAAAAGCAGGACTGAGACTCCGCCATAAGATCGAGAAAATCAAGCTAAAATAAAAAAGCAGTTCAATTTGAACTGCTTTTTTGTATGTAAGATAAATCTGTTATTATTTTGCCGGAGCTACAGGTGTCTGAGCCGGAGTAGTGGTAGTAGCCGCTGGAGCAGATTGCTTGGCCGGGGCTGTAGTTTCTTTCTTCACTGGCTGCTGCTGTGCAGGAGCTGCTGTTGTAGGCTTACCTGTGATCACAACGCTTATAAGGATAAGAACGATGATTACCGCGCCCAGGGTCCATGTTGCTTTTTCCATGAAATCATTGGTTCTCTGTACTCCGAACTGTGCAGGTGATGCACCTCCGAAAGTACTGGAAAGGCCTCCTCCTTTAGGATTTTGAGCCATAACGATGATTACCAATAAGATGCTGGCAATCATAACAAGAACCATCAATAGTGTAAATATAGTATCCATTAATTCTGATATCTTTTTGAATGGGCAAATTTAATCTTTTTTTACCGAATGGCAAAGAAGATCAGGGTAAATGTTATGAAAAATAAAAACGGCAGCGTCAGCTGCCGTTTTTTCTATAAAAAGAGTATTCTTTATTTAAAATCAGAATCTTTAGCCTGGTTCACTTCGTATGATTTTACATTCATAACCATGTCCATTCCCATTTGATTTATTGAGATTGTATATGGCATTTTCACACCGTTTACATCCTTGTAATTAGAGAAAGTGGTAGGAATGGTTACTTCCTGTCCCTGTGCCTTCGCCGTTCTGGTTTCTCCTGTTTTTAACCCTGTAGCTACGCTGTAGTAATAGGTAACATTATTTCCTTTAACAGCATAAGAATCTTCACCACCGATTTTTTCAATTCCGGCCACTTTGTAATCTGAAGATTTTGCGAAACCTAATTCTTCAAACAACTCAGTATTTTTCTGCTTTTCAGCAATTTGTTCCGGTTTCATAGGAGCTTTCTGTCCCATTTGTTCAGAATATCCCTGTTTTCCATCGAAAACCTGCTTTTGAACAACCTGGCCCATAGCAGTAACTGATGTCAGTTCTTTTCCGCCCTGAGCTTTTATGATTTTAAAATCAATATTCTGTCCCTGCATAGACATCGAAGCGTTCATTGTGTAAGAAGAGATCTTTGCTATATTTGCTTTTCCTCCAATTGCATTGATGTATTTATCAGCGATAGAAGCGACACTTACAGCAGCATCCACTTTTTGTGCAGTTGGCTTTGCTACCGGATTGGCTTCTTTGTCATAATATTTTACAGGATAGCCTAATTTTTCAAGTCCTTCAGAAATATCAGAGGCTTTACCGGCAATAAAAATTCTGCTTTGATTAGGTAGAATGGTAGATTTCACCGCATTGGAAATATCAGCGGCAGTTACTTTATCAATTGATTTTAAATAATTGGTATAGAAATCAGATGGAAGATCTTGAACCTTTTGATTTAAAGCAAACTTGGCGATCGTTTCCGGTTTCTCCAGAGACATGATGAAAGATCCTTTCAGCTTAGCCTTGGCATTTTCCAGTTCTTCAGGTTTTACCGTAGAAATAGCGTTAAGCTCATTCATGAATTCCTTAACGGCTTTATCAGTAACTTCGTTTCTCACACTGGCATCAGCTGAGAAATCTGAAGAATATTTACCGGCATTCATATCCGAATAAGCACCGTAAGTGAATCCGTTCTTCTCACGAAGATTCATGAAAAGCCTTGCTTCACCGCCACCGCCTAAAATGTAGTTGGCCATGGTCGCAGCAAAGTAGTTCGGGTCTTTCATTTTAAGATTGTTCAGGTTATTTACCGAAACTACAGACTGTACAGCAGAAGGAACATCTACCACATTAATCTCTGTTTTAGCAAGATTGGTAGCCGGTTCCAAAGCTGTTACAGGGGTATTGGCTTTTTTCCATCCGCTGAAAGCTTTTTCTACCAGCGATTTTACCTTGTCAAATTTCACGTCACCTACAATTACTAAATAAGCATTGTCCGGAGCGTAATATTTTTTATAAACGTTTTGTACGTCAGCTAACTGGATCTTGTTGATCGTTTCCACGGTTTCAAATTCACCTCTGGCTGTATTTTTACCATACATTAAGGCATTGGAAACTTTAGAAGCGATAGAAGAAGCATTTTTCTCCTCAGATTTCAAACCTTCTACAGCTCTTTCTTTTGAATTTTGAATTTCTTCCGCAGAAAACTTAGGATTAATGATCGCGTCTGCCATTAAGCTCAGTACCTCAGGGAAATATTTTGAAAGAGAGTTTGCAAAAGCGCCATTAGAAGAAAAACTTAAATTAGCTCCCAGGTAATCTACCTTTTTGTTAAAATCCTCTTTGCTCAGATTCGTTGTTCCATTTTCGAACTGTTCAGCCATGATAGAGCTTACCCCGGCTACACTTCCTTCAAGGAAAGGTGGTCTGTCCATAGAAAGAGTAGTGTTTACTCTTGGTAACTTATTGTTTTCCACAACCATTACCGTAAGTCCATTGCTCAGCTGGAAAGTTTTTGGTTTTGCAATGTTGATCGCAGGAGTGGGTCCCGGTTTCGGCATTGTATTAAGGTCAATTTTTTGTGCTGAAACCGTTCCTGCGAATAAAAACGCTGCAGCTATATATGTTAATTGCTTTTTCATTTGTAAAAATTTAATTTTTAATAATCGTATTCAAACCTTAGTTTTAAATGATTACTTTTTTTCAGGAACGTAATTAATAATTACTCTTTGATTAGAATTCAGATACTTTTTAGCAGCGTTCTGCAGATCCTGTCTCGTGATGGATCTGTAGATGTCGATTTCCTTATTGATCAGGTTGGTGTCGCCCATCAGTACATGGTTGGTTGCCAGTGAAGCAGCAATTCCCTGAATACTTGAGTTGGCATTCACAAATTGGTTTTCATATTGGTTCTGAAGTTTCTGATAATCCTCCTCAGAGATCAGACCTGTCTGCAGTTTTTTGATTTCAGCATCAATGTCAGCCTGTAAAGTCTGCTTTGTAGTCTGTCCCATTGGGATCGCGAAGAATGCGAAAATGCTGTAATCTTCAAGACCTTGGTTGAAAGCCTGTACGGCAAGCGCTTTTTTGTCCTGGTCAACTAATTTTTTGTATAAAACTGAAGATTTACCATTGCTAAGATAAGACGAAAGCATATCAAGAACATAAGCATCCTTTTCTTTGTTAGCCGGAGTTCTGTACGCAAAAATATACGCAGGAAGCTGAATGTTCGGGTCTGTAGCCGTTACCTCCTTTTCCTGGGTAATAGGAGCATCTTTCGGGAAATCTTTTGGATAAAGGGTTCCTTTCTGGATTCCTCCGTAGTATTCCTGGATCCATTTTTTAGTCTGCTCAGGCTTGATATCTCCTGCAACTACCAATGTAGCATTGTTCGGAACATAATATTTTTTATAGAAAGCCTGGAACTCTTCCAGTTTTGCAGAATTTAGATCTTCCATAGAACCGATCGTAGGCCAGTTGTACGGGTGATTCGTAAATAAATTTTTCTGAATAGTAGGAAAAAGGTTTCCATAAGGCTGGTTGTCCATTCTTAATCTTTTCTCCTCTTTTACAACCTCTCTCTGAGTATCTACTCCCACCTGGTTGATCAGGGCATGGCGCATTCTTTCAGCTTCCATCCAAAGACCCAGCTGCTCGTTATTTGAAGGGAATGTTTCATAGTAATACGTTCGGTCATTCGTAGTGTTCGCATTATTTTGTCCTCCGTTTGAAGAAACGATCTTGAACCAGTCACCTCTTTTGATGTTAGGTGTTCCCTCAAATAAAAGATGTTCAAAGAAATGGGCAAAACCTGTTCTTCCCTTTACTTCATCCTTCGCACCTACATGGTACATGACGCCTGTAGTCACTACCGGTGCAGAGTTGTCCTGATGAAGAATTACGTGAAGGCCGTTTGGCAGGTCATACTCTTCAAATTTAATTTGCTGTGCATTCAGGACCATTCCGAAGAAAGATGCTGCTGCCACAGAAAGAAGTCGCTTTTTCATAAAGTAGAAATTGTTTTGGATATATTAGTAGGGCAAACACGGTATTTGTTACATAATTACTCCACTTTTTTTTAAATTTTTGTTTATTTGTAAAACTATTCAACTCCACTATGAGAATTTATTATAGTTTACTTTTTCTTTTCTCCTTTTTTCTGATGCAGGCACAGGAAATCATCGATAAGGATGCGTTGAAAAAATGCAGAAAGGAATTCAGTAAAAAGGCCTGTCTTTCCGATGAAGACGGGGATGGGATTCCTTTTTATCTGGATCAGTGCCCTAAAAAGCAGGGATCAACAGAGAATAAGGGCTATCCCTGGCCAGATGAAGATAGGGATGGAGTATTTGATAAGGAAGATCAATGTCAGGATGTAGCAGGACCTGCTGAAAATAACGGCTGTCCGTGGCTTGATACAGACGGAGACGGAATTTTGGATAAAGATGATGCTTGTCCTACAAAACCCGGAATGGTTGAAAATCAAGGTTGTCCATTACGGAAAAGAGACTGTGGGAATGTATATGAACGGGAAAAAGAACGCTATCAGAAGGATATTGAGCAGCTTGAAAAGATGAATTTCAGCAGCCTTTTTGATATGATCTGTGGAGACCCGGATTTAAAGGATTCTTTTTAAAACCTAAAAAAGTTCTTTTCCTGAGAAAATCTATCATCGGTGGTGGCCCAGAATGTGGAAATGATCCTTACTACGATTGTAAACACTTTGAAAAGCAAATCGGGTCGGAAGTTTTTAATAAATTGTGGAGCAAGAGTAATTTTGCCAAATTCAGAAAGAAAACAGGAAACGGGACTATTATTCCAGTATCGGTTTTCCATGGAGGAGGAGAGCTTTTTTTCGGTTGGGAAAATGATGAAAATAATTTTTTTGTCACTACAGGAAATACACCTTTTTATAAAGGAAAAATAACTGATGATGGAAAAGAAAACAATTTTTATTACACTTCACCTCAAAAGCCGGTTAAAGAATTATCTATGATCAGAAAAGACAATAAATTTACTGATCTGCAGGAAGTAAGTTTCGGAATTTCTATGATGCCAAGATATGATAAGGATTCAAAATTAGGTTTCCTTATCATGCTGAGTTTCTCGGATCCTAAATCGGGATACTTTTCACAACCGGCGAAATATTATCAATACGAAAACGGAAAATGGACGGTTACGAAAAATTTCAATGATTAAACATATTCTGATCCGGCAGAATACGCCTCTTAATTTTTTTACTTTCTATAAATTAAACTCATAATTTGAATTGTCCTTTGAATACATTAATTTTGTGTTCCCAAAATTTTTTTGCAGTATGGATTATCTGAAAGGACTCAATGAATCACAATATGAAGCCGTTACCTCTCTACAGGGACCTTTGATGGTGCTTGCAGGAGCCGGTTCCGGAAAAACGCGTGTGCTTACCATGCGTATCGCCCACCTGATCCACAACGGTGTGGACCCTTTCAATATTCTGGCGCTGACATTTACCAATAAAGCAGCCCGCGAAATGAAAGACCGTATTGCAAAAGTAGTGGGAGACAGCAATGCAAGAAGCTTATGGATGGGAACTTTTCACTCAGTTTTTGCAAGAATCCTGAGAATTGAAGGTCATTACCTGGGATATCCGTCCAATTTTACGATCTATGACCAGCAGGATGCCTTGAATGTCATCAGAAAAGTACTCAAAGATATGAATATCGATGCCGATCTTTATAAACCTAAAAAAGTCCAGGCAAGAATTTCAACATATAAAAACAATCTGATCACGGTAAAAGCTTATTTCAACAATCCGGAACTGATGGAAGCTGATGAAAAAGCGAATATGAAATTCATCGGAAAGATCTACCAGAAATATGTGGAAGCATGCTTCAAGAATGGTGCGATGGATTTTGATGACTTACTGCTAAAGACCAACGAATTACTAACCCGTTTTCCTGAAGTGCTGGCCAAATATCAGGACAGATTCAGGTATATCATGGTGGATGAGTACCAGGATACCAACCATTCCCAGTATCTCATTGTAAAAGCGCTGGCTTCAAAATTTGAAAATATCTGTGTGGTGGGCGATGATGCCCAGTCTATCTATTCCTTCCGTGGCGCGAATATTTATAACATCTTAAACTTTAAGAAAGATTACCCTGATGCAATAACGGTTTCCCTGGAGCAGAATTACCGTTCAACTCAGAACATTGTAAATGCAGCTAACGTTGTCATCGCAAAAAACCTGCAGCAGTTTAAGAAGAATGTTTTCAGTGATAACGAAGAAGGAGATAAAATCAAAATATACCGTTCCCTTTCCGATGCGGATGAAGCGAATTTTGTGGCCGGAAACATCTGGGAACTGAGAAACACAGACCAGAGAAAGTACAGTGATTTTGCGATCTTATACAGAACCAACTCACAGACCAGAGCATTTGAAGATGCTCTGAGACGTAAAAATATTCCGTACAAGGTCTACGGAGGACTTTCTTTCTATCAGAGAAAGGAGGTGAAAGACCTTATTGCTTATCTGCGTCTTCTGGTGAATGAAAATGATTCTGAGGCACTGATGAGAATCATCAATTACCCTACAAGAGGAATCGGGGAAACCACACAGAATAAACTGATCGTTTTTGCAGACTCCCATAATGTAACGATCTCCCAGGTACTTGGTAACCTGCCGATGTACGCTCCACAATTAGGCTTGAACAACGGTGTCATAACCAAACTGAATGATTTCTGGTCCATGATCAAAGCCTTTCAGGTATTGCTGAAAACCGATACGGCTTACAGTGTTGCTATGGAAGTGGCCAAACGCAGCGGGCTGATTAAATTCTTAAAAGACGACCAGACCCCTGAAGGAATTTCCCGCGTTGAAAACGTCCAGGAATTGATGAACTCTATGCAGGGATTCATTGAAGAACAGATGCAGCTGGAAGACGGAGATCCGAGCCTTCCGAATTTCCTTGAAAATATTGCCCTTTCTGCCGATACGCAGGATAAAAATACGGATGAAGATATGGTTTCTTTAATGACCATTCACCTTTCCAAAGGTCTGGAATTTCCGGTGGTACACCTTGTTGGGCTTGAAGAAAACCTTTTCCCGAGCTTTATGAGTTCGGCGACAAGGGAAGATCTGGAAGAGGAAAGACGTCTGTTTTATGTGGCACTGACAAGAGCGGAAAAGCAGGTGTTTTTCTCGTATGCCGTTTCGCGTTTTCAGTGGGGAAAAATCACGGATGCAGAACCATCAAGATTCTTAAGTGAAATTGATGAAGAATATATTGAATTCCTGAACCCGGCTCTGGAAAAGAGGTTTATCAACAATACAGGAATCAAATCCAATATTTTTGATGAGCATCCTTCCGAACAGCGTTCTTTCAGAAAAGTTGAAAAGAAAACCATTGACAAAGGAGACAGTTCAAAACCTGCACCGGAGGTCAGAAAGCTGAAGCCGGTAAGTACCGCAAAAATTATTAACCCAAGCGGCGCTTCTTCTCAGGATATCGAAGTAGGAGATAAGGTAAGACATGACCGATTCGGAATCGGGGAAGTTTCTTTCCTGGATGGCACAGATCCCCAGAATATTAAAGCTAAAGTAATTTTCATTCATGAAGGGGAGAAAAACCTTATCCTGAAATATGCCAAGCTTACAAAAATATAACTGCATTTCTCTGTTATAAAAACTTAAAATATTTTAAAGCGGGTTCCATTTTGGGGATCCGTTTTTTATTGCATAATTTTTTAACGCAAAGTTTAATTTTAATAGTGAAAATCTTAAGAATGCAAAGAAGAAATCAATCTTTGATTGATTGATGAAGCGACCATATAACTCAGCAGCTTAATCAATGGCATAGCCATTTATCTTTGCTTTCCTCAAAATAGTAAGTGTTGAAATTAAACTTTGTGTTAAAAAAATAGTGTAGCTTAAAACAACAGATTTTCTAAAATTGGCATTCATCAGCTTATTATAAAACTTTCCCATTCTATGTTCAATAGAAGAAAACTATTATCATTTTTTGCAAAACAAAAGTCTATTGATTTTGTAGACTAATGAAATTATTCTACATTTGCCACTCAAAAAAACATAAACTATTTAATTGATGTAAGGGTATGAAAAATAAAAAGACTATTTTGTCAGCTTCTGTCCTGTTTTTCCTCGGAACGTATGCTTTCGGGCAGGAAAAGGAAAAAGACAGCGTAAAAACCAATAATGTAGAAGAAGTTGTGGTACTGGGATCAAGAGCCGGTGCCCGATCCAAAATAGACAGCCCGGTTCCTGTGGATGTCTTTAATATAAAAGAATCTTCCGTAGTTCTCCCACAGTCCAGTATAGGACAGATTTTAAATGCGGTAGCGCCTTCTTTCACTTCTACCATTCAAACCAATTCTGATGGAACAGACCATTTGGATCCTGCCCAGCTGAGAGGATTAGGTCCGGATCAGGTGCTGGTTTTGGTAAACGGAAAAAGAAGACATACTTCGGCGTTGGTCAATGTGAACGGAACACCGGGAAGGGGAACGGTAGGAACGGATTTGAACTCGATTCCCTCTTTTGCATTAAACAGGATTGAAGTGTTGCGTGATGGAGCCTCGGCCCAGTATGGATCGGATGCCATCGCAGGGGTGATCAATCTTGAACTGAAAAAGGATATCGGAAAATTAACGGGACAGGTAAGTTATGGTGGAAATTTAACTCCGACAGCCAATGACCATACCGGGAATTTTGACGGACAGAATATTCAGGTAGATCTTAATTATGGAAATAAAATCGGGAATAAAGGAGGTTTTTATAATATCACATGGTCTTCACAGTTCAGAAATCCAACCTTCAGAGCCGGATCCGAAAGCGGAGCAATTTATAATGCATATAATGCTATTGAAAAACGTGCCCTGAATGACGGCGTGAATCTTTCCTCACTTTTTTCCAATATCAACAATGTTCCCAATCCGCAGCAGCTTATTAATTATATTCATCAGTATGCTCAGGGCGTAAGCTATTTCTCTCCCCAGTTTCAGAATCAGATCCAAAGTGCCAATACAATCGGTGTTCTGCAAAGTTTATTAAAAGGAGATGTTACAGATCAGGAATTGGCTTACAGAGGGCTGGACAGGAAAGATTTCAATATGCAGGTAGGGCAGTCGAAATTAAATAACCATCAGCTTTTTGCCAATATTGAAGTTCCCATTAATGATAACTGGAAAGTATATACGTTTGGCGGATATAGTTTCAGGCATGGAAGTTCAGGTGGATTCTACAGAAAACCTAACCAGAGCAGGACTTTCACAGGGCTTTACTCAGACGGTTATCTTCCTCAGATCGTAACGGATATTCAGGATTTGTCGCTTTCGGCCGGGATAAAAGGAAACTGGGACGGTTGGAATGTTGATTTAAGCAATACGTTCGGACAGAACTCATTTACCTATAATATCAGTAATACAGGAAATACCTCTTTACGGTTTGCTTCTCCCGACGAGTTTGACGCAGGAGGGTTAAGGTTTTCACAGAATACCATCAATCTGGATTTTTCTAAAAAATATGATGTATGGAGCGGAATTAATGTTGCTTTCGGAGCAGAGCACCGTTATGAAAATTTTAAAATAACACCGGGTGAGCAGGCGTCTTATGCAACCTATGATGCAGCAGGAAATGTATGGAATAATACCAGCCCGAGAGCAACGGATTTCTTTGGAAATGCACTTCCGGGAGGATCTCAGGTTTTCGGAGGGTTTAAGCCTGTTAATGCAGTGGACAAAAACAGGCAGGCAGTGGCCGCGTATGCCGATGTTGAATTTAATTTTACCCACTGGTTATTGGTGGATGCCGCCGCGAGATATGAAAACTATTCAGATTTCGGATCTACATTCAACTACAAACTGGCTTCAAGGATTAAAGTGGCTCCGAATTTTAATGTGAGACTGGCAGGTTCTACGGGGTTCAGAGCGCCATCCATCCACCAGATTTATTATAATGTAACATCAACTCTGTTTACCAACAGCCAGCTTCTTGAGGTGGGAACATTCAGCAATGATTCGGAAATTGCAGGGTTGCTGGAAATGCCAAAACTGAAGCAGGAAACTTCTAAATCTGCCAGTGTAGGATTTACGTACAGAATTCCTTCTGCAGGTCTTACTTTTACCGCAGACGGATACTTTACAAAGATCAACAACAGGATCATTCTTACAGACCAGTTTCTGAGATCAGATGTTCCTGCCGCTGCACAGGCCGCCTTTGATGCACAGGGGATCAACGGGGCACAGTTTTTTACCAATGCTATTGATACGGAAACAAGAGGCGTAGATGTGGTGATTTCCCATAATGCAAGATTTTCAGGAGTTAAGCTTGATAATAATTTTGCAGTTAATATCAGTGAGACCAAAAAAGTTGGGGATACCCATTCTTCAGGACTTTTACAGTCTCCAAACCTTGAGAAGATTTATTTTTCTGAAAAATCAAGAGTATACCTTGAAGAGGCAGTTCCAAGGGTAAAAGCGAGTTTATCGCATACGCTGGCCTGGAAAAATGCAAGTATTTATCTTAGAAATACCTATTTCGGAAAAGTGACAGGTGCCGATATTATTGATGCCAACGGGGACGGGCTTACCGGATTCAATGAGCATCAGCAGATCGGAGATAAGATCATTACCGACCTTTCACTGGCCTATCAGTTTACAAAAAATGTAGGACTCACAATAGGGGTTAATAATCTGTTTGATATTTATCCTGATAAAAACCTGACGGCTTCCACGAATAATGACCAGTTTATCTATTCCCGGTCAACTTCCCAGTTTGGACAGAACGGAAGGTATGTGTTCACAAGACTTAACTTCAATTTTTAATAAATAATAATTAGTAAATGAAACAGTCCGGATAACCCGGACTGTTTTTGTTTTTTTATGAATTTATCTTGATTACCTTTCTACAAGCTCCTTTACAGGCTCTCCATAATAATCGATCTCAGTTGTTTTGATTTGCAGAAGCTGGTACCATTTGATGAAAGCTCCGATGAAAACAATCAGCATCAGGATCATTGCTGTTGCTGCCAAAGCTGCCAGCAGGTACTGTTCCTTAGGAAGGTAAATTGTTGTCACCTGAATGTAGCCTGCCCAGAAAGTGATTCCGGCCATAAAAACTCCGGGAATTGCAGAGCATAAAGCATATTTCCCCCTTTTCATCCGGATCAGCATTGTTGTACAGACAATCAGTCCGCAGGCCGCTAATAGCTGGTTACTGATTCCGAACAGTGGCCAGATGCTGCTTACATTACCGGTAAACACCAGATAGCCCCATGCAAAAGTAAATAAAAGGCTGCTGATGATAATTCCGGGAACCCAGTTCTTATCATTGAATTTAGGGATAACAGAACCCAGCATTTCCTGCAAAAAGAAACGTCCTACTCTTGTTCCTGCATCAATGGCGGTCAGAATAAATACGGCTTCAAACATAATAGCGAAATTATACCAATATGCGGTCAGCTGATCCATATAGGGGATCTTGTTGAAAATATGAGCCATTCCCACGGCTAAAGATACAGCCCCGCCGGTTCTTCCGTGCAGTTCAATACCTATTTTTTGTGAATAATAGTCAATGTCTACACCGTGCAGTGAAGGATGGGCGGCCAGAAAAGCATCATAGGATTCTTTAGGAGTATTAATAGCAAAATAGTCTCCGGGCATTAAGGTGCATGCGGCGATCAAAGCCATTAAAGCCACAAAGCCCTCCACAAGCATAGCCCCGTAGCCTACAAAAAGAATTTCTTTTTCTTTATTAAGCATTTTAGGAGTTGTTCCCGTTGCAATAACCGCATGGAAGCCGGAAATAGCCCCACATGCAATTACAATAAAAATAAAAGGAAGTACAGGTCCGCCTATCACAGGCCCTCCGCCATTGATGAATTCCGTAAGGGCTGGCATCTGGATAGTAGGATGAATGACAATAACCCCTACCGCAAGCATAATGATCGTTCCTATTTTCAGATACGTTGAAAGATAATCCCTGGGTACCAGAAGCAGCCAGACAGGCAGTACAGAAGCCAGAAAACCGTATACAGGAATTGCAATGGAAATCGTTTTTATATCCCATGAAAACAGATTGTTCATCATTTCATTCTGCATCAGGCTATGTCCTCCTATAATTCCGGCCACTAATAGGATACCGCCTAAAATACTGGCGAAAAGAACACTGTTTTTTCTGTATCTCATGATAAGTCCCATAATCACTGCGATAGGCATCGTGATTACAACGGTAAAAAGAGACCATGAAGCCTCATGCATCGCATTGATACAGGCCAGTGACAGGCCGGCCAGTGTAAGAATAAGGATAAACAGAATGGCAAAACCGGCAACCGTTCCGGTTGTCTTACCTATTTCTTTGGAAGCAATAGTAGCCAGGCTTTGTCCTTTATGCCGTACTGAAGCAAATAGTACAACCATATCATGTACGCCACCACCAAGTACACATCCGATCAGGATCCATAAGGCACCGGGCAGATAACCGAACTGAGCAGCCAGTACAGGCCCCACCAAAGGCCCGGCTGCGGCAATGGCAGCAAAATGATGTCCGAAAAGTACGTTCTTATTGGTAGCTACATAATCTTTACCGTCAGCAAATTCTACTGCCGGAGTCATGTTTTTATCATTAAGCCTCAGTACTTTATTGGCAATGAAAATACCGTAAAAACGATAGGCAATTGCAAAAACGAGTAGTGATACAAAAATAAGCGTGAGCGCATTGGTGTTATTCAGAAAATCCATATCATCTGTTTTTAGAATGAATAATTAAAACTACAGGATGTTTTGTTAAGAATAATTTAAACAAAAGCCAAGTTAATTATTTTGTATATAAAAAAGATGAAATGTATAGTAATCTAGCAATTTTGTAATTTATTATTAAGCATAATGAGTTATTGTGCTGATTTTAAGCTATTACTGGCTTTTCCATACTGTAGCCTGTATATTATTTGGTTTGAGAAATAGTAAAATCCACCATCTGGTCAGTAAGCTTATCCATATAAGCTTTATCTGTTGTTCCGAAGCCATGCGTTCCGTTTTCTACAATCATCAGGTTATTCTGAACCTTTTCCCTTCTTAGTTTTCTGTGAAGCTTTCTGGACTGCTTTATAGGAACTACCTTATCCTTATTTCCCTGTACAATTAATGTAGGAACGGCTTCCGAAACATAGCTTACAGGAGAAATTGTTTTGAAATAGTCTATGACTTTTCTTTTCTCTTTTTTAATGTCGTAACCGGATAATCCCCTAACGAGATCCGATCTGAGATCCACGATTTTTTGTGCGGCCAGTCCGAAAAAAAATACCGGAACCTTTCCAAGCCGGGTATGCAGCAGCATGTTCATGTCGGAAGGGCCGTAATGGTTGATTACAAAATTTACTTTTGCAGAATAAGAAGAAAGCTCAGGACTTCCTGTAAATTCACTGTCAGGCGTATAGGCTGCAAGCATTGACAAATGTGCCCCTGATGAAGTGCCAAAAAAACCAATATTGTCCGGGTCAAAATGATACCTGTCTGCATTCTTTCTTACCCATCTTACTGCATCTTTGGTGTCCTGCAAAGGAAGAGGAAAGTGGATGCTGTCGTTCAAAAGCGTATAATCAATACTGACTACTGCATACTTTTTATCGAGAAGCTTTGCAATGAATGTTTCAATATAACTTCCGTCTCTTACTATTTTATCACCTTTTACCCATGCTCCGCCGTGTACATAGACCACAACAGGCAACTTATCGCCTGAACCAGTCTTCGGGGTATAAATATCTAATGCTACAGGAGCTCCTTTTGTATTGGTCTTATAAATGATATTTTCTGATATTGCCGATATTTTTGGCAAAAGACTGCTTTTTTGGGTTATCGGTTCTATTTGATTTTGTGAATAGCTTAAACCAAATAATCCTAAAAAAATAACAAAAAACAGGTTTATTGAAAACCTGTAGATTGATATATTGCTGATTAGTGATTTCATAGAATACTTTTTGTGGTGTTATTTTACTAACTCCTCAAAAAGTTTACCAAACGTTTTTTCCAGGTCTTTTGATTTTCCCGGATGAGGTCTGGATGTCTGTACAGAAGAGCTTCTTACGGCTGTGAGCCAGCGGAAACGTTCCGGAACATCCAGTAGAGCGATAGGACCTCCTTCCTTATCTCCGGCAGCAATTTTTTGAAAGCTTTCAAGATTCCGGATAATATCATCATAGTCCAGTTTGCTGTGCATCAGCCTGAATTTATCGGGACATAAGTAAAATTCCATACGGATAAACTTTTCCTTTTTGGAAAACATCACAAGGCCAATGTTGAAAAATTCTTCTCTCTCAACCTTCGGTACCAGGCGTATTACGGCGTATTCGTATATTTTATCCTCTTGCATTTTTAGCTTCGTTTACAAAGATTTGAGAATTTTCTAACCTGGTTTTCAGGAACCGGAAGTAGATTTCACGGATCTCTTCAGGAGTTTCATCGGCGTCATCCCAGTGGAGCCAGTCCTCAGGAATTAAATTGACAATTTCCCTGAACAGTTGATCATTCAGTACTTCATGGGCAAACTGATCGGCTTCATCCAGCATTTTTGCTTTCGGGAGCAGTACATGGTCTTTCACATATTTGAACGGGGTCTTTGCAGCCGTATCAAAATTCTGCCACGAATGATGGAAATAGAAGGAAGCCCCATTATCGATGACCCAAAGTTCCTTATGCCACATTAGAAGATTGGTATTCTTAAAAGTACGGTCAATATTCGTAATGAACGCGTCCAGCCAGACAATCTTTGAAGCCAGAAGAGGATCAACCTTTACCCCGGGATCATAAGTGATGGAACCTGAAAGATAATGCAGACCCAAATTCAGGCCTTCTGAAAATTTCAGTAAATCCTGAATTTCCTCATCAGCTTCCGTACGCCCAAAATCGACGTCCAGATTAACAAATACAAGCTCAGGGATCTTCAGGCCCAAAGCTTCCGTAATCTTGCCGCCCAAAAGTTCGGAGATCAGCATCTTTACCCCGTGACCTGCGCCCCGGAATTTCAGTACATATTTAAAGTCATCATCAGCTTCTGCCAAAGCAGGAAGAGATCCGCCTTCCCTTAAAGGCAGGATGTAACGTGTGACGGTTACCGTTCTTAAATCCAGCATACCGCAAAAATAAGGTTATTTTATAACTATTTAATGAATTCCAGTGCAGAAGGTTAACTTTTCCAGCTGAAAATTTTTTATTATATTTCGGTTAAAGTGAAGACTGAAAACAGCATTGTTATTTAAGAATCATAATTAATTTTATATGGAACTGATTAAAAACCTTAATATAAAACTGAAAAATGCAGAAACCAAAGATTTCCTGGCAGATGCATTTTATCCTGAAACTGATGAAAAATTACCGCTGGTGATATTTGTTCACGGCTACAAAGGTTATAAAGACTGGGGTGCCTGGAATCTGATGGCGGAAAAGTTTGCTGGAGCAGGCTTTTTCTTTGTAAAATTCAATTTCTCCTATAACGGAACTACCCTTGAAGATCCTCACAATTTTGCTGATCTGGAAGCTTTTGGCAACAATAATTATTCGAAAGAACTTTCGGATCTCGGTGTTGTAATCGATCACTTTGTGAAAGATCCGCATGTAGATGACCAAAGGATATTTCTGATAGGGCATAGCAGGGGAGGAGGAATTTCCATCATTAAAACATTTGAAGATGAAAGAATCAACGGGCTTATCACGCTGGCAAGTGTAGATACCTTAGAACGTTTTCCAAAAGATGAAGCCTTGGAGAATTGGAGAAAGGAGGGTGTGTATTATGTACTGAACGGAAGAACAAAACAGGAAATGCCTCATTACTACCAGTTTTATGAAGATTTTGAGCATAACGTACACCGTTTTGATGTGGAAAGAGCCACAGAAATGGCCAAAGCTTATGTGTTAATCGTTCATGGAACTAATGATGAAAGTGTAAGCGTAAAGAATGCAGAACATCTTCATATCCTTAATCCTAACTCAGAGCTGTTTTTAGTTGAGAATGCAGATCATACCTTCGGTTCAAAGGAACCATGGACTGAAAAAGAACTTCCGGAAAACTTAAAAATCGTGTCTGAAAAATGCATTGAGTTTATCAAACAAAATATTTAATATTTATTGTTAAAACTATTGTTGATATCATTAAATTTCATACTTTAGTGAAATACTAATACCATTAAATAAAAATTTTCATGAAAAAGTCAAATTTAAAGAATGCTCAAAAATTAAGCAGAGAAGCTCAGAAACAAATTTCAGGAGGAGATAAGGTTTTACTATGTAACCTGAGTGGTTGTTTTAGTGATTATTTTAGCGACGGGCGAGGTGGATGTGTAGTGCCTCCATGCGCCCCACCTAACTTGGGTACTGAAGTTGTAGATGCTAATGGACGCTATAAATGCTGTTACTAGACATTAAGTTTTAAAAATAAAAAAGGAGTGAAATTTTTCACTCCTTTTTATTTTAACTTCAATTTGAAAATTATTTAACTAAAACTTTCCAGGCTTCTTCGATTTTACTTTCCAGTAAAAACTGCTGAGCTTCCAGATGGATATTCTCATCTGCATGGAATTCCCCTGCCGGAAGTATTTCTACATTGGCAAGCATTCCCAGATCATTTCCTGTAAATATTTTACTGTATTTGACAGAGTCCGGCAGAAGATCAAACCCTATTCCTTTTGTAACCAACGGTTTGGGAACCTCAAAAAGGCTGTTCTCATTGCTTCTGGAATAAAAGTTTCCTCCTAAGCGGGCCACCATATCCAGTTTTTGCTGATCTAAATTTCCTGCTTCATTCAGATATTCTTCTCTGATATGAATTTTCTGAACCTCACAGATGACAAGATTTCCTGCACCGCCCTGGTCTCCCAGAGATTTAACTTCTAAAACTTTACATTCAAAGTTGACGGGACATTCTTTAATCAGTTTAGGCTGTACCAGATCTGCATCTTTCATGGTTAAACCTGATTTGATAAACTCATTGACTCCGGTTTCGTATTCCGTAGAAGCCAGAGAGATTTGCTGTACGATTGGAAAATTTACTGTTCCGATCACTACTTCCGGAACTTCCAGAACATTTTCCAGAGTGTGTTTAGTGGTATTGTCACGTACTCTCCTTGATGGTGAAAAAATCAAAATTGGAGGCACTGTACTGAACATATTAAAAAAGCTGAACGGAGATAAATTGATAGTTCCGTTTTTATCTACAGTAGAAGCCAGAGCAATCGGACGCGGAGACACAGCGGTCTGCATGATGGTCTGGAGCTGTACGGCGGATAGTTCGGAGGGTATTACTGTTTTCATTGTTTTTTCTTTAACACTTAAGTTAGTTTTAGTTTTCTTGCTTATATTTCACAAGGACACTTAAGTTTTTGAAAATCGTAGATTTTCATTCTTTCGGTAGATCCTTAAAAGATTTGGCAGCAAAAAATTCACAACCTTCATGATATAGGTTGGTAACATTAAAATTAACCAATATTGAACGAGGTGCTTTTAAAAGATGCATATAATTCATAGTTTGAGCTTTATGAATCTGATGAATTTCAGAAACAGATTTTAGTTCTAAAACAATTAAATCTTCAATTAGAAAATCACATTTTAACTTACAATCTATATACTGTCCTTTATAGATGAAAGGAATTTCAAGTTCACTTTGATATTTTAAACCTAATAGATTAAATTCTTTTTCTAAACATTGATGATACACTTCTTCGTATAACCCTGGACCTGCCAGTTTATGAACTTCTATACAAGCCCCAACAACTCTATAAGAGAGCTCGTTAATCAATTTTTGTGTAATCATAATAGAATATTGAAAATCATAGATTTTCAAAACTGAAGTGAACTTAAATATTCATGATCATTTAGCTCTACAAACTTAAGTGTTTAATTTAATATTATACCGTTGGGATAATTTTACCCGAAACCTCACCAAAGCCAACTCTCACTCCATCTTTTTCAGCCCAGGCTTTCATGGTAACCGTATCATTGTCTTCAATGAATTTTCTTTCCTGTCCGTCTTTCAATTGTATAGGATTTTGTCCTCTCCAGGTCAGTTCCAGCATGGACCCGAAAGATTTTGGATCGCTTCCTGAGATGGTTCCGCTGGCATATAGATCTCCAACTTCCACATTACATCCGTTTACGGTATGATGTGCTAATTGCTGAGCCATATTCCAGTACATGAATTTATAGTTACTTTCTGAAATCAGGTTTTCTTCACCGTTTTCAGGTTGCAGATAAACTTCAAGATTGATATCGTAATTTTTGTCACCCTCAAACTTTAAATAGTCTAAAACTTCAGGATCCTGCTTTGGAGAAGCTGTTCTGAAAGGTTCTAGAGCTTCAAGGGTAACAACCCATGGAGAGATAGATGAACCGAAGTTTTTCCCAAGGAAAGGTCCCAGCGGAACATATTCCCAGGCCTGGATATCTCTTGCCGACCAGTCATTGAATACTACCATTCCGAAGATAGCTTCTTCAGCATCTTTTGTAGAAATGCTTTCACCCATTTCTGAGTTTCTGTTTAATATAAAGGCCATTTCCAGTTCAAAGTCAAGCTGCTTGCTTGGCCCGAAAAGCGGTTTTTCTGCGTCTGCAGGTTTTGTCTGGCCTTTCGGACGGTTAATTTCTGTTCCTGAAACTACGATGGAGGAAGCTCTTCCATGATAGCCTACCGGAAGGTGTTTCCAGTTTGGAAGCAGTGCATTGGCCGGGTCACGGAACATTTTTCCAACGTTAGTAGCGTGTTCAATACTACTGTAAAAATCCGTATAATTCGGGATGTGCACAGGCATCATCATTTTTACTTTGTCAAGGTCATAGAAAGCATCTGCAATGGTTTTTTCGTCTTTTGACAGTATCGAACCTTCCTGCAGGAGTTCCTGAATTCTTGTACGCACGACATTCGTTACAGGTTTTCCCAGCTCAATAAACTCGTTGATGGTATAGGCTTCAAAAACATTATCGTCCAATCCTTCAATATTTTCAAAATATCCAAGATCATACAAAGTGGCAAGATCAACAACCTGATCTCCGATCCTCGTACAACATCCGATGTATTCTTTATTAAAAACTGCTACTCCGAAAGGAATATTATGTATAGAAAAGTCTGAATCTGAAGAATATTCTACAAATGATTTCATAATTTTTTTGGAATTAAATTAAAATGGTAAGACTGCAAATCCATAAGGATCTGCAATCCTGATTTTGTGGGAATTATTTCTTTTTGGAATAAGAGGCCTCATCTATCCATCTGTCTTTGGTATTAACATCAATAAGATACAGGATATTATCCTGCTTCGTCAACAGCAAAGTTTTGGTTACAGGCATCGGAACTTTTTTGTTTTCAAGTTTATCCGCTCTCAGAGAAAGAATGTTTTTTTTCCTGATGATATCTCCTGTAAAAACATTTGAACTGCTTTCACCGGTAGCTTTATCATCAAAAACTTCTACATAGGTAGCTTCTTTTCCTTTAATAACAATAAAATCTCTTTCCGTGTGATCCTCTGCATCTTTAATGAAGACGAACTTCTTATTGTCAACATTTACATTTTCAAGATGCTGATTGATGCCTTTTCTTTCTTCCAGACGGTTAAGAATTTCATTAAGAGTTCCATACTGTGCATTAAGCCCTAATGTTCCGAAAAATAAAATCCCGATAAAAAGTTTTCTCATAATGTGTGTTTTAAAAAAAAGTTTTGTCAAGATTCTTTATCCTGACAAAACTTAGTATTCTATTTTTAAATTAAAGATTTCCTCTTCTTTCCTGCTCTCTTTCCAATGCTTCGAACAACGCTTTGAAATTTCCGGCGCCAAAACTCTGTGCACCGTGTCTTTCAATAATTTCGAAAAACAGAGTAGGACGGTCTTCTACAGGCTTCGTGAAAATCTGAAGCAAGTATCCTTCTTCATCATGATCAATAAGGATGCCTAAGTCCTGTAATTTTTTAAGATCTTCATCAATATGGCCAACTCTTTCAGGAACCATATCATAATAAGCCTCTGGTGGAGCGGAAAGAAACTCTACTCCGCGTTTTTTTAATTCGGTTACAGTGTGGATGATATCTTTGGTAGCTACAGCGATATGCTGTACACCCTCTCCTTCATAGAAATCAAGATATTCTTCTACCTGAGATTTCTTTTTACCTTCTGCAGGCTCATTGATCGGGAATTTGGCATATCCGTTTCCGTTGGACATTACTTTAGACATCAATGCAGAATATTCTGTATTGATCTGCTTGTCGTCGAAAGAAAGGATATTCACAAAGCCCATTACTTTTTCGTACCATTCTACAGTAGGAATCATTCTGTTCCAGTCTACATTTCCTACACAGTGGTCTACGTATAATAAACCTGTTTCTTCAGGGTTATAATTGCTTTCCAACTTTTCATATCCGGGCATGAAAGCTCCTTTGTAGTTTTTTCTTTCGATAAACATGTGGATGGTTTCTCCGTATGTGTAAATTCCGGACATTCTTACCTCACCGTTCTCATCCGTTAAAGTTACAGGCTCCAAATATGGTTTTCCGCCTCTCTTGGTTGTTTCTTCAAAAGCCTGGTAAGCGTCATCTACCCAAAGTGCCAATACTTTCACTCCGTCGCCATGTTTTTTTACATGCTCACTGATAGGTGAATCGGATTTGAGCCCTGTTGTTAATACCAGTCTTATTTTTCCTTGTTGAAGAACATAAGAAGCACGGTCTCTTACTCCTGTTTCAGGCCCTGCATAGGCTACAGACTGAAAACCGAATGCGGTTTTGTAATAATGGGCAGCCTGTTTAGCATTTCCTACATAAAACTCAATGTAATCTGTACCGTTGATCGGTAAAAAATTCTCGGCTTGAGCAATTTTTTCGGCAAATGTAAGTGTTGACATATTTCTATTTTTACTTTTATTTTTATGTATGCAAATTACAAAAAACTTAGAAATAGTGAAAGCATTGAAATGGATTGATTAAATATAGTTAACGTAAAGTTAAAAAAGAGTTCATTTAAGTATATTTAAGTTTTCTTATAATGGAATTTGATATTTATCTTTGAGATACAAAGAACAAGTGAAAAAAAAATATTTTCGAAACAGGAAAGCCGTAGAAGATTCTACGGCTTTCTTTTATTTTTCTATTTCGAATTTTCTGTTGAGCCTTCCTGCATCGGGATTATAGTTGTCCCAGATTTTCCATACATTGTCTATTTTACGGATAAAATAGATCTGGGTATTGAGCTGGTTAACGAAATGTTCTTCACCAGTTTCACCTACTTTAAACAAAAGATTCCAGAATTCCTGAGTTTCCAGTATTTTTTTGTCAGGTTCATCAGTGACAAGGTGAATATCAAAAACTTCATAGTTGGAACGGTTATTTTTAGTGACCAGCTGAAAATCCCTTTCACACAATTCTTTGCTGAACTGTGAAGTTCTTTCTAAAAATGGTGAACCGTCAAAGACCAGCTCTTTAAAAATCTCGGGTTTATGATCGGGAAAATTCTTATAAAACTCAAACGTGCTGGCACAATAATCATATACCATTTTCGTAAACAATTCCAGGCTGCCTGTCGGTTCTTTATCCGGGCTGTTCAACTTTAAGGACTGTATGTAGTGGTTTAAATCTTTGTAACCCAGGAAAATACATATCTTGTCCAGTGTTTTCAGGAACCTGAGGTCATTATGGGTTTTGTCCTGATAATCATTTTCAAAGAAGCGCTGGAGAGTAACGTGTGATATTGTATTTCCTATTTCAAATTTTTTTCCTCCTTTCAGTTCTTCAGCGTCAGACAATTCATCTTTTATAATTTCAGAGAGAATAATATAATGGCTTCTTTTCCATTCACTCACATTCCCCAAAACAGAATTTTTTACTTTCGAATGCTTTTCAACTTCTTCTCTAATCGAATTATATATAGTTTTCAATTTCCTTTGGTTTTGAATGAGTTTATCAAAAACACTGCCAAAATGTTAAAGTTTTTTTTACAGCCACTTTGCTCTTGGTGATAATATTGTTGATTTGGCTGCGATACATGTTAAAAAAAAATACTAAGAAAATTCCTTACTGTTTAAATCTTTCATATGCAGCTCTTTCCAGCATTTCCCGGTCATCAGGGTGTGCAATGCTGATCAGTTCCTGAGCTCTCTGGCGGAGATTTTTACCATATAAATAAGCTGTACCATATTCTGTAACTACATAGTGGATATGCCCTCTTGTTGTCACAACACCGGCTCCCTGTTTAAGAAAAGGAACGATCCTGGAAACTCCTTTTTTGGTTCTTGAGGTAATGGCAATAATGGGTTTTCCATCTTCACTTAAAGCTGCTCCTCTCATAAAGTCCATCTGGCCTCCGATTCCGCTGTACTGCAAAGTTCCGATGGAGTCTGCACATACCTGTCCGGTGAGGTCAATTTCAATGGCGGAATTGATGGCGACCATTTTTTTGTTCCTCATAATATTAATCGGAAAGTTCACATCGCTTACGTCTTTGAAGGCAAAAACGGTATTGTCATCCACATAGTCGTAGAGTTTTCTTGTTCCGAAGCAAAAGCTTGTAATGGTTTTATTATCATTATAACCTTTGTACTTGTTATTGATCACATCATTCTGGATCAGGTCTATAACCCCGTCGCTAAGCATTTCCGTATGAACTCCCAGATCTTTATGATTGGTTAAACATTTCAGAACTGCATCAGGAATAGTCCCGATACCCATCTGCAATGTGGATTTGTCTTCAATAAGTTCTGCTACATTTTTTCCGACAAGCATTTCTTCCGGACCTACCTTTGAACCATAATCTACGGTTGGAAGTTCTTCCTCATGCCATACGAGCTTATGGATCCTGCTGATGTGAATCATTCCGTCTCCGTGCGTTCTTGGCATCAAAGGGTTGACAATAGCAACGATGAGCTTAGCAGTATCAACAGCTGTCCTTGCAACATCTACAGAAGTTCCCAAAGTACAGAAACCGTGCTTGTCCGGCGGAGAAACGGTCACCAGGGCAACATCAAGCGGCAGAATATTTTTTCTGAACAGAATAGGAATTTCGCTTAAAAAAACGGGAACGAAATCTCCCCGGTCCGAGTTCACTGCATCCCGTACAGGTGTTGATACGAACAGTGAATTAACAAAAAAGCTGTTTTTATATTCGGGTTTTGCAATTTCTACATTTCCCTGTTGGGTAATGGAAACCATCTCTACATTTTCCAGACGGTGAGACTGTCTTGCCAGCTCATCAATAAGATAATTGGGAGTACAGGCACTCCCGTGGAAAAATACGCGGTTTCCGCTTTTTACAGTATATATGGCTTCTTCTGCACTAATATAATTGTACATAATGAAATTTTTATGAGTGATTTTTTTATTCCTGAGAACGGTCTTCCATGGTTTTATCGGATTCTTCCAGCCAGGAAGTTTTATAGGATGGATCTTCCACTTTTAAAGCTTCTTCCGTAATTTTCAACGGACGGAAAGGATCTACCATTACCGCATATTCTTCAGTGAATTTTTTGCCGATGCTTCTTTCCATGGCTCCCGGATGTGGTCCGTGTACAATTCCTCCTGGGTGGAGGGTAAAGTCCATCAGGTCGATATGGTTGCGGCTCATGAAATCACCTTCTGTATAGAATAAAACCTCATCAGAATCAATATTCGAATGGTTATAAGGAGCCGGTATAGCCAATGGGTGGTAGTCATACATTCTGGCACAGAAAGAGCAGACTACGAAATTATGGCCTTCAAAATTCTGGTGTACCGGTGGCGGTTGGTGAATTCTTCCGGTGATTGGCTCAAAATTTTTAATATTGAATTTATACGGATAGAAATATCCGTCCCATCCCACAATATCAAACGGGTGCGTTGCATAAATAAAATCTGTGATCTGGTTTTCTTTTTTTACTTTAATTAAAAATTCTCCTTTTTCATCCTTAGGCTCTTTAAAAACCGGAGGAATCATGTCTCTTTCGCAGAACGGAGAATGTTCCAATAGCTGTCCGAATTCGTTTCTGTATCGTTTCGGAGTGTAAATAGGAGAGTGGCTTTCAAGCACAAAAAATACGGTGTCTTCTGATTTTAGTTCTACCTGATAAATGGTTCCTCTCGGGATAATGAGATAATCTCCGGTGACAAATTCCAGATCCCCAACAAATGTTTTCAGGATCCCTGTTCCCTGGTGAACATATAAAAGCTCGTCACATTCAGCATTTTTGTAGAAATAATCCATAGACTTTCTGGGTTTTGCCAATCCCATTTTCAGGTCATTGTTCATCAGAAGGATTTTTCTGCTGTCCATGAAATCATCTTCTGGTGTTACATTCATTCCCTTGAACATTCTCGGAGCGACGTTTTTTTCCACCGCGATCTTTGGTGTAACATCTTTCGCCGGTCCTATTGACTTGATCTGTGTAGGTCGGTGTGTATGGTAGAGCAGTGAGGAAATTCCGTGAAAGCCTTCCGTTCCGAAAAGCTGTTCATAGTAAAATTTATCTTCCGGCGATTTGAAAATCGTATGTCTTTTTGGTGGGATATTACCCGCTTGATGATATCTCATTTTACTTTTATATCTAGTTTCTCAAATTTAATCATTTTTCGTGAATTGATTCCAACAACATTTGTCATGGTGTTTTGTAATTCAAAAATAATTGTTAGATTTGTCTAACAATTATAATTTCATGAAGCGAATACTATTTTCTATTACTCTTTTATCTTCTTTTTGTTTTTCTCAGGAAACAGACAGCCTGAATGTACAGCAAGTTATAAAAACTGATTCAGCAACAATTCCTAAAACAAAAATCAAGACGAGTACTATTGAAGATGTTGTTATTACCGGAACCATAAAGCCTTTCAGCAGATCAAAAAGTCCTGTAGCCGTTGAGGTTTACAGTCAGAAGTTTTTTCAGAAAAATCCAACACCTAGTATTTTTGAAGCCATTGCGATGGTGAATGGAGTAAAACCGCAGCTCAATTGTTCAGTATGTAACACGGGTGATATCCATATCAACGGTCTGGAAGGGCCTTATACGATGATTCTGATCGATGGAATGCCTATTGTAAGCTCTCTTTCCACAGTATATGGTTTAAGCGGGATTCCGACCAGCCTTGTTGACAGAATTGAAGTCGTAAAAGGTCCCGCTTCTTCTATCTATGGTTCAGAAGCAATGGGAGGGGTAATCAACATTATTACCAAAAATGCACTGACAGCTCCTCGATTAAGTGTTGATCTGATGACGAGCACATGGAGTGAAAATAATCTTGATGTTTCAACGAAATTTAATGTGGGGAAGAACGCTGCGTCTTTACTGAGCTTCAATTATTTCAACTTTAAAGAAGAGATAGATCAGAACAAGGACAATTTCACAGATGCAGCATTGCAGAGCAGAGTTTCTGTTTTTAATAAATGGAATTTTAAAAGAAAGGAAAACCGCCAGGCAAGTTTTGCGCTGAGGTATTTATACGAAGACCGTTTTGGAGGTGAAATGCAGTGGAACAGATCGCATCGTGGAAGCGGAGATGTATATGGAGAAAGTATTTATACCAACAGAGCGGAAGTGTTTGGGCTGTATCAGTGGCCTTTGAAAGAATATATTGTTACCCAGTTTTCTTATAATTACCATGATCAGAATTCTTTTTACGGCAGCAATCCGTACGATGCATTGCAAAAAGTGGCTTTTGCCCAGACCTATTGGAGCAAGAAACTTGGGAAGCATGACCTGACGAGTGGAATTACCTTTAAAAGAACATTCTACGATGATAATACACCCGGAACCTTATCTGGCGACGGAGTCACCAATGCACCAATGAAATCGCCGATCTGGGGTGCCTTTGTACAGGATCAGTGGGAAATTAATGATAAGAATACTTTACTGGTTGGCTACCGTTTCGATTATGACAAAATCCATCATGAAGTGCATTCCCCAAGGCTGGCATGGAAATTTTCCCCGAATCCTTATCATACACTGCGATTCAATTTTGGAACAGGATTCAGGGTGGTGAATCTGTTTACAGAAGATCATGCTGCACTGACCGGCTCTCGTGAGGTATTGATCCGGTCGGATCTGAAGCCTGAGAGATCCGTCAACGGGAATCTGAATTATATCTGGAAAATTCCGGTGGGAGGTCGTTTGCTCCAGTTGGATGCATCTGCATTCTATACCTATTTCAGCAATAAGATTGTAGGTGATTTTGATACTGATCCAAATAAAATTATTTATGATAATCTTAATGGGTACGGAATTTCGAGGGGTGCTTCTCTGAATGTAGATTTCAGTTTCAGCTTTCCTTTAAGCGTCAATTTAGGAGTGACCTATCTTGATGTCTATCAGAAATTCGATGGGGAAAACGAAAAATCACAACAGCTGCATGCCCCGAAATGGAGCGGAACCTACAACCTTTCTTATAAGTTTACGAATGACCTTACTGTAGATTTTACAGGACAATTCTATGGACCGATGCGACTTCCTGTACTGCCGAATGATTACCGCCCTGAATATTCGCCTTTCTATTCCTTAGCCAATATCCAGGTTTCAAAAAGTTTCAGATCTGGTTTTGAAGTGTATTGCGGAATTAAAAATCTGTTCAATTTTACTCCGAAAGACCCTTTGATGAGACCTTTTGACCCATTTGATAAATATGTGAATGATCCCATCAGCAATCCCAATCATTACACTTTTGATACGGCTTACGGATATGCGCCGATGCAGAAGATCAGAGGGTTTCTGGGAATAAAATATACTTTGAAATGAAAACTTTTATTTTATTTTTAATGTCAGTGCCCTGTTTTTATCTGTCTCAGATGAGAACAGGCACTTTTTCTGATCTTGAAACCTCCATGAAAAAAGATCCGAAACCGATTATTATCCATTTGTATACCGAATGGTGCTCAGTATGTAAAATAGAGAAGCATGCTTTGAATGGCAACAAAGAAACCGTAGATCTGATCAATAAAAACTTTTATCTGATCAATTTTGAAGCTGAAAAAACGAAGGAAAAAATAAGTTTTTTTGGACAGGAGTTTGGATATCTGCCGAATGGAAGCTCCGGAATCCATGAGTTGGCGCTGGCTTTATCTAAAAATAAGGATCAGCCTGTCTATCCTTTGTGGATCATTCTGGATAAGGACCAGAAGTTAGTCTATTATCATGAAGGTCTGATGACGCCTGAAATAATGAAGCAGAAACTTTTGGAAATTTCTGCTTTGTAGTGTTTTCTCTTGGTTTGCATAAGTCGTAAAGTTATTTTGTTTATTGCTGTTTTTCTCTCGCTGATTATGCAGATTGTGCAGATTTTTTCTTGTTGTGAAAAATTTGTACTGAGGAAAAATCTTTAAATCCTTAAATTCTTTAATCTTTGAAATTAATTCTCCGCATCAATAAGTACGGCAAGCTGAATACACATTTCATCCGATCGGTTGCTCCACGCATGATTGGTCCCTCTTTGGATAACGATATCTCCGGGTTTGAGATGCGTTTCCCCTTCTTCCATCATCAGATAAAGTTCCCCTGAAAGGATAATAATATAGTCTAAAGTCTGTGTCTGATGCATCATAGGATGAGGTGCTCCTGCTTTGAATTCTATTCCCAGGTCTTTATCCGGTGGAATGACGACATAGCGGAAGTAGGTTCCGTTCTTGGGAGTTTGTGGAAAGCCTGTATTGGGGATTCTGGTCTCAAAATCTAATCCTGCAGGCATTGTCCGGGTATTCCAGATATCTGAGATGATTAGGCCGGGAAGATGCTCTACGGTATTTTCTGTCTGCTGATCTTCAATAATGACAGATTTTCCGTCTCTGATTCCTGTTACAACGCGTCTTGGTATTGTATTCATAGTTTAATGTTTCATAATAAGTTTATGGCCTTGAGTCTGATTGTTTTTCAGAATAGAATGAGCCCTTAAAACCGTGTTCAGAGAAAGATCTCCTATGGTTTTATAATTAGGCGGACTGATGGCTCCATTCTCAATACGTTTCGAAATTTCTTCCAGACTTCCTTTGTAATATTGATAATCTTTGTTTATGCTGTAGGAATAATTGGAGATATTCATGATCACAGTTCCTTTATTGAAAAGGATTTCGTGGGCGTCTTTTGTGACCAGTGCGGTGACATCTGCATACGTACCGTTGATTTTCAAAACATCTGCCGTGATTTCAGACATATAATTTCCCACAAGATCAATTCCGAAGTCGAAAAGCTGTTCATCGTTAGCTTTTAAAAGATTTTTGGTGAGGTTTTCCTCTTTATAATTGATGATCTGATGATTTTTTAAGCCCATCCCAAGAAGAATCTGTCTGTTTTCTTCACTTCCAACCGTAGCTATGATCTTTTGGAACTGATTAGCCAATAAAAATTTGATGACAAATGAACCGACCCCGCCTGTTGCTCCGGTCACCAAAACGGTATCACTGCCATTCAGTTTTAAACGTCTGACGATCTGCAGGGCAGTAAGTCCCGCAGAGGGAATGCCGGCAGCCTGTTCAAAAGAAATATTTTCAGGCTTCAATGCCACAATAGCTTCGGGAACGGCAATGTATTCTGCATAGGTACCGTTGCTTCCCATAGATCCGCTTCCGCAGTATACCTCGTCTCCGATATTAAACTGGTTGGCATCTGCTCCTTTTTCAATAACAATACCGGATAGCTCACGGCCCAAAATGGGTGATTTGAGAAGTTTACGTTCCAGCTCATTTTCGATCATCTGATAATCGATAGGATTGAAACCGCTGGCTTTGATCCGGATTAAAACTTCATGACTTTTCGGTGCAGGTTTTTCTATCTCAGCTTCTCCGAGCTGGAAATTTTTATTTAATACAATAGCTTTCATAAAAGTAATTTGATGAACAAATGTAAAAAGAGAATAGTTTATATTTGCTACCAGTTAACTATTGGTAACCAGTTACCTTAATGAAACTATTATGGCAAAAATTATTGAAAACGGTATCGAAAGAGAGGCAAGCTGCACAGAAGAATTATTCGCTATGCGCGACAGTCTGGATGTTTTGGGCGGGAAGTGGAAGCTGATGATTTTACGTTACCTGACCAACAGAACCGACCAGCAGATCCATTTCAAAAAGCTGCAGCGGGGAATAGATGGAATTTCAGCCAAAATGTTGAGCAAAGAGCTGAAAGAACTGGAAGTGAATCTTCTGATCACAAGAACCATTCAGGATACCAAGCCGATTACGGTGATTTATGCTGTTACGGAATATGGCAAATCAGTTTTACCGGTCACGGAAACTTTAGTGAACTGGGGAATTATTCACAGGGAGAAGATCAAGGAGTCGATGGGGTAGTTTGATTTAAAGATTGAAGAATTTAAGGATTTAAAGATTTTTTCTCAGTACAATTTTTCACAAAAAGAAAATTGTCATTGCGAACCTTTAGGTGAAGCAATCTAACAGTTCAAAAAAACAAGTTTATTAAGATTGCTTCGTCGCGTTGCTCCTCGCAATGACAAAAGGCTATTTCAAAAGCACAGCAATGATAGCCAGTATCGCCGGCAATGCCTGTACGAAAAATATTTTTTTTGTTGCAGAAACAGCTCCATAAATTCCGGCTACTGCTACGCATCCCAAAAAGAACAGCGCAATATTATCCTGCCATTTTGGATCTTCAATTAAAAAAGACCAGATAAGTCCGGCGGCAAGAAAACCATTATAAAGTCCCTGATTGGCGGCAAGCCCTTTCGTAGGCTTAAACATTTCTGCCGGCAGTGCGGCTTTAAATACTTCTTTTCCTTTGGTTTCCCAGGCGAACATTTCCATCCACAAGATATAAAGATGTTCCAGTGCAACGATGGCGATCAGAATTTTAGCAACAAGTTCCATGATTTAATGTTTTTTGACATTGTAAAACTAAAAAAATAAAGTTAAGTTTGGTTACTCAATTGCAAAGATGGATACTTTCAAAGCACATTTAAATAAATTTATTACGGTTACCGATGAAGAATATGCTTCCATATTTTCTTTTTTTAAGGAGATGGAAGTGAAAAAAAAGCAGGATCTGATGCGTAGCGGTGAAATCTGCAGATCTATGTATTTTGTGTCTGCGGGCTGTCTGCGGAAGTTTTTTGTGAATGAGAAAGGAACGGAACAGACCACTGAATTTGCTATAGAAAACTGGTGGATCACGGATACTTTTGCTTATGAAAGGCAGATCAAATCAGATTTCTGTATCCAGGCAGTGGAACGTTCTTCCATAATTGTTATTGATCTTCAGCAGCAGGAGCTTCTTTTGGAAAAACATCCGGTCATGGAACGCTACTTCAGAATGATCTATCAAAGAGCTTATGCAGCATCGGAAAGGCGGATCCGTTATCTGTATGAGATGTCCAGAGAAGAGCTGTATGTACATTTCAGTACCCTGTATCCTTGGTTTATTCAAAGAATTCCACAGTATCTGATCGCTTCTTTCCTGAATCTTACCCCGGAATACCTGAGCGAAATCAGAGCAAAATTACGTTCTTAAACCAGTTTAAGATTTTTACCGGTTATAATCCGGAAATTTGTCATGTTATTAAAAGCCAATATCATGACAGACAAAAATATTCAGTTTCCGCAGTTATTTTTAAGAATTGCCATTGCTGTGACCATGCTTTCTGCGGTGGCAGACAGACTGGGCTTCTGGGGCAAAAATGCTGCATGGGGAAACTGGGCAAACTTCGAGGTTTATACAAGGAAGCTCACTTTTTTCCTCCCGGAAAGCTTAAGTACATTTTCTGCTTATACCGCGACTTTTTTTGAAATACTTTTCCCTCTGATGCTGCTTTTAGGTTGGAAAACCAGAATCGCGGCTTACGGAGCGGGTTTTCTGCTGCTGATCTTTGCTTTGTCAATGACCATCGCATTAGGAATTAAAGCTCCTTTGGATTACTCGGTCTGGGTAGGATGTGCAGGAGCTTTCTTACTGGTAGTTCAGCCGAAATATGTATTGAGTATAGATCATTTAACCAACAAATTATAGTATTATGAGCGCAAGATTAAACATTGCCAACGTAGATTCAGCAGCGTACAAAGCCATGTTTGGACTGGAAGGATACCTTCAGACCATTTCATTAAACCACATTCAAAAGGAATTAATCAAGATCAGGGCTTCACAGATCAACAAATGTGCTTTCTGTCTTGATATGCATACCAAAGATGCCCTTAAATATGGTGAAACCACCCAGAGAATTTTCATCCTTAACGGCTGGAGGGAAGCGAAAGATTTCTTTACAGAAGAAGAGCAGGTGCTTTTGGCTATGACAGAAGAAATTACCCTGATCAGCGATAAAGGCCTTACAGAAGAAACCTTCCAGAAAGCAAAACAGTATTTTGATGATGCAAAGATTGCACAGATCATTATGGCTATTGTAACGATCAATGCATGGAACAGGATTGCGGTAAGCACCCATTCAGAAATTCCGAAATAGTTTTTGTTTATAAATTTAAACAACAAAAAATCCGTCTCACAATAATAAAGTGAAACGGATTCTTTTTTATTTAGGACTTCTGCGTAATGCTATAAAAGCTAATAAATTAGATCTAATTATTTATTGAGTTCTTTTAAAATCGCTTCACCTACACTTTTTGCAGACTGAGGATTTTGTCCGGTGATCACTCTCTGGTCAGTCACTACATGGTTCTGCCAAAGTCCGGATTTTTCAAATTTAGCCCCTCTTTCTTTCAGTTTATTTTCAAGAAGAAAAGGAACCACATCAGTTAGTTTTACTTCCGCTTCTTCCTCATTGGTGAAAGCATTGATCTTTTTACCGTCTACCAAATATTTTCCGTTGTTCAGTTTAATATTGACAAGACCGGCCGGACCGTGGCAAACTCCTGCTACAACACCGCCCTTCTCATAAATTTTTGAGGCAATATCCGCCAATTCCGTATTGTCAGCGAAATCCCACATGGCACCATGACCTCCAGCATAGAAGATAGCACCGTAATTGTTGGGGTTTATCTGAGAAGGCTGTAAAGAATGGTCGATCTTATTTTTGTATTCCGTGTTTTCCCAGAATTCTTTGTTTACAGGATCTTTCAAATCAAATCCGTCTACCGGAGGGGTTCCGCCTTTGGGGCTTACAAAATCAATTTCATATCCTGCTTTGTGAAGGACTTCCCATGGATGAGAAACTTCGCCAAGATAATATCCGGTATCTTCACCGGTACTTCCTTTTTTGTCATGACTGGTTACGACAAATAAAATTTTCTTTTTCATATGTTTAGATTTTTGATGTTGTGCCTGAATAAATCCTATTGTAAACAGGGCTAAAAACATAAATGCTAATTTTTTCATAGAATATGGGTAGTATAAATTTGTGGTTTTTCCTGTAATTTTTCGTCAGCGATGGCTCCGAAAGCCTGAATATAAGGCTGCTGGTTATGCTGTGCAAGCCCTTCTTCACTTTTCCAGATCTCGTAGAAGATAAACTGGTTTTTATCTTCAACTCCCTGGTGAAGACTGTAAAGCTCACAGGCTTCTTCTTTTCTGGTTTCTTTTACCATATTCTGAAGAACTTCCAGTACTTCTGCCTGGTGCTGATCTTTAGATTTTATAACTGCTGTAAGATAAATTTTCATAATTAAATAAAATTTTCAATGGATTGGTATTGAGGACTCCAGCCAAGCTCTGCTTTTGCTTTGTCAGAATTACATATACTGTTGGATGCAAACCCGAAATATCCGCCTGCAGGACCAAATGTATTGACTGCTTCCTGTACGCTGACAGACTGGGCAGGCTGTAAATGATATTGTCTGCTTATATTTTCTGCCAGATTCTTGATTGATGAGGATCCGTTTTCTGCATAGTAAAGAGAGCCTGCTTTTGCTTTTTCCAATGCAAGTACATACAGATCTGCTAAATCTTCAATATGAAGGTTGGACCATACATTTTCACCTTTTCCAAAATAAACACCAAATCCTTTTTCCTTAGAGAAGTTGATTAAAGCGGGAAGCTGAATGCTGTCTTTTTTCAGACCCAACCCATCGCCATAAACCATAGTGGGTACAATGACAATGCTTCTTATATTTTTTTTGGCAGACTGAAGTATATAATTATTGATCAGTACTCTGGAAGCCATTTCAAGTCTCGGATTCAGGGGGATATCTTCTGTGTAGACAAAATCACTTTTTTCTCCGTTTTCTTTTCCTCCAAAAATAGCGGAGCCCGAGGTGAAAATAAAAGTTTTGCCGCTGCCCGCCAGTGCATTGATAAAACTGTCTGCAGCATACGCATCATCAGCAGAATCTGCTGTGTGGATAATGGCATCAGCATTTGAAATGGCAACATTCAAAACAGCTTCATCATGTATATTCCCTACAATGGATTCAATGCCTAACTGTTTCAGTTTTTCTGCTGCATCTGCATTGCGGACCAATCCTGTTACCCTGTAGTTCCTTTCTAATAGTTTCTGGGCAACGGTACCACCGATATAACCGGTAATTCCTGTTATCAGTATTTTTTTCATGAGACTAATTGAGATTTAAGTTCTTTTTCGAAAACATGTTCAAGGTGCTCTCTGTAAAGTTTCATATCACGCTCTATATTGGCATTTTTCTCTACATCATGGAAATGAAAACTTTCCATTTTTTCTAAAGAAACAAAGGCATTCATTCTGTGGAATCCAAATAACGGTCCATTATCTACGCTGGTTTCATTGAAGAATTCTCCCGGAAGCGTAAAGGCAGTTTCCGGAGCATTCCAGCTCGTGGTTACCATATATTTTCTTCCGCCCAGCATTCCTCCTGTACCATAATTGATTTCCGGAGTTTCGGCTTTTCTTCCGTCATTCATATAGATTCCTTTGGCATGACCGGCTGTGAAAACTTCGTCGATATATTTTTTGAAACCGTTGGGAAGCTGGAACCACCAGATAGGAGTGTGGTAGATGATAAAATCTGCCCAAACAAATTTCTTTACCTCTTCGTCACTATCAAATCCATCAGAAATCTGTGTGGTTTTTACCTCTACATTTTCAAATTTTTTAAGTACTTCTAGTGTATTTTCTGCAATAGTATTATTATATTTTCCTCCGGAATGCCCGAAATTTTGTCCTCCGTTGATGATCAGTACTTTTTTCATTGTATGATTGTTTAAATTTTATGATGCAAAGTTAGCTTGCTGCATTGTATAATAAAAATAGCATAAATCATAACTAACTATTAGAATACTGATAGTTCGGATTAGGTCATTTATGTGAAATGTCATATTATCCGTTGATTACATTACCATTGTTCTCTTGTAAATTTGTTCGGCTCAATATAATGGATATGATACAGATTGCGGTTTTTAGTGATGTGCACGGAAATCTTCCTGCATTAAACAGGGTTCTTGAAGATATGAAGGAAAGAGGAATTCAGCAGAAATTCTGTCTTGGAGATCTGGTGGATTTTGCACCCTGGGGAAATGAAGTGATCGAAAAAATAAGAGAACTGAACATTCCATGTCTTATGGGAAACCATGATGAAAGAATAGCTTTTGATATTCCTGTCGTTCCTTTATCCAAGCATTCACCGGAAGAAACCCACGCAAGATCTATAGCAATTGATCATTCTAAGAAACATATCACTCCGGAGAATAAAAAGTTTTTGTCAGAATTTCCGTTTCACTTAAAATTAAATTATAAAATAGGGAAGAAACATTGGAATATTCAGCTTGTGCATTCAAGTCTGTCCAGCAATGATACTTATTTGTATGAATCTGAGCATAATGAGGTTTTTATCCGTATGCTGGAAGAATCTCAATCTGATATTGTTGTGATGGGACATACTCATTTGTCATTCAAAAAATATTTTGAAGCGGAAGGATGGGCGGTGAATTGTGGATCTGTAGGCCGTTCCAAGGAAGAAAACCGTCTGGCATCTTATCTCATTCTGACATTGGATGAGGAGCAGATCATTCCCGAGATCGTTCAGATAGCTTATCCGGTTGAAGATACTGTCCGCGGGATTGAAGAAAGCAGAATTCCGGACTATTATGCTGCTTTTCTGAAAAATGAAAAAATATCAGCATTTTAAATTGAACTTTGCTTTTACAGAAAGGCGGCCTGGTTTTAAGCTATTAAAATAGGTATAAAAGGAGTCTTTATGATATCAGTATTATAATTATTTTGTAATTTTGTATCATAATATTTATAACAAAGGTTATGGTCAATTTAGAATGGTACCGCACTTTTAAAGCGATATATAAAACCGGAACGCTTACCGGCGCTGCAGACTCTCTGTTTATTTCGCAGCCGGGTGTGAGCCTGCATTTAAGTTCGCTTGAAGCTTATGTAGGCTATAAGCTATTTGACAGGACCGGCAGAAAAATGATTCCGACCGAAAGAGGAAAAGTTTTATTTAATGCTGTTTCTGAACCGATTTCCAAGCTGGAAGATGTAGAGAAAAACTTTCAGAAATCTACAGAAAAATTAACTCCTACCATCAGCGTGGGAATGTGTTTTGAAACCTTTCAGACTACACTGGAGCAGTATGTTTCTACTTTGCCTTTCAATCTGATCATCAGCTTCGGAGAATATCCTGAAATGCTGGATCAGCTGGATAAAGGGATTCTGGACCTGATTATTACACCCAAAAAAGGAGTTTCACCTAATATCGAACATGAGGCATTTTCTTCTGAACAGATCATTCTTGTAGGCGGAAAAGATATAGATACGGAAAGTTTCCATAAGACTCTTAAAACAAAAGGCATCGAACATGCCGAAGAATGGCTGAAACAGGAAAAATGGTACGGAACGACCGGGGATATGGAGCATCTTTTTCAGTTCTGGATCATGAATTTCGGGCATAAACCCAATTTCCGTCCCAATTATATTGTCCCGAATTTAAACTCCATCATCCGTTGTCTGAAAGGGGGAACCGGATTGGCTGTTATCCCTAATTTCCTCTGCAAAAATGAAATAGAGAGCGGGGAAGTCCAGCTGATCTGGGAAGGCGAGAAAAAACTGGAAAACACACTGTATTTCGGCTGCAGAAAGAAAACCAACTATCAGTCTGAAATTGATCATATCAAAGGATTATTCCGAAAGGTCATGGGCAAGAATAACCATGTCGCGCATTTGTAATCCGTTTTCATAAACAGGGAATGGGTAATTGTCTGTAAAGAAATTCTTACGTATTCCCTTTTTTATAAAACCGTTCTTTTCGTAGAATTTGATTTGCTGAAAACCAGTATCTGAAGTTCCTACGATTAAAGTTGTATAGCCATTTTCATGAGCAATTACTTTAGCCTTATCAATAAGAATACTGCCAATTCCCTGACTTCGGCTGCTTTCAATCACGGCCATATTTTTGATTTCCAATTCTGTACTGCTGTTTGGATGCAGCGCCATTACGGCAATGTTCTGCAGTCCGTCTTTTAAAAGGTAGACAGTGCAGTTAAAAATATATTGATTGATGGCTTCAACGGTTTCGTCAGCCAGCAACAGTAACTCATACGGAATATCAGTTGCCGGCTCTATCTTATTAAAAACAAAATTTTCCATTACAGACTCATATGGATAAGAGGGTAATCTTTTCCTGAACCATCCTTCTCCGATCTTCCAATTCTTTTGAAGCCCATTTTTTCATAAAACCCGATAGCTTGTGGATTCTGTTCGTTGACATCTACTTTGGTCAGTCCTGTAGTCTGCTTCATAAATTCGTAGAGTTTCTTGCCATATCCTTTTCCCCGCCTATCATGATGAATAAAAAGCATTTCCAGATTACCCTCAACTACAGAAGCAAAACCTGCTGCCTCTCCTTTTTCCAAAATCAAATAGACTTCCATATTCGGGAGGTAGTCTTTCGGAATAGCTTCTTTAAAATAATTAAAATCTTCAACAGAAAGGAAATCATGGGTTGCTTTTACAGCAGATTCCCAGATCTCCATAATTCGTGGATAATCTTCAGCTTTAGCCAGCCTGATTTGATGGGACATTGTTGTGAGTTTAATGCAAAAATAGGGAAATTAGGTTAGAAGTTAGAGTTTAGAAGTTAGAAGTTAGAAGTTAGAAGAGGCGGGATGGTTTGAAATATTTTTCAACAGGCTCTAATTAGATTAAAAACAGTAAAAATGGTAAGCAGGATTTCCAAATTTTTATTGCAAATTTGTTAGGCTTTACATTAATATTAAAAATTAAATTAAAGAATTATGCAAAAGAAAACATATGCAGGACAGCCTGTAGTGACTTTAAATAACGGAGTGGATATTCCGGCTTTGGGCTTTGGCGTGTGGCAGATGGAAAATCTGGACGAATGTGAAAAAGCAGTGGTAAAAGCCATCCACACAGGATACAGAATGATTGATACAGCGGCTATTTATCAGAATGAAACAGCGGTGGGACAGGCTGTGAAGGATAGTGGTGTAGGCAGAGATGAGCTGTTTATCACCTCAAAAGTATGGGTTCAGGATCATGGTTATGAAAAAGCAAAAAAAGCGTTTCAGAGAACACTGGACAGGCTGCAGATGGATTATCTGGACATGTACCTGATTCACTGGCCATATGGAGATTTCCTGGGAACCTGGAAAGCTTTGGAAGAATTGTATGCAGAAGGAAAGATCAAGGCAATCGGGGTATGTAATTTTACTGTAGAGAAATTAGAGGAACTGAAAGACAATTCAACAGTTCATCCGGTGATCAACCAGATCGAGCTTCATCCTGTTTTCCAGCAAAAGGAGCTTCAGGTATATGACAGGGAAAACAATATCGTAACGCAGCCATGGAGTCCTCTTGGAAACGGTAATGCAGATCTTTTAAACAATTCCCGGCTAAAAGCGATTGCTGAGAAATACAATAAAACTGTAGCACAGGTGATCCTGAGATGGCACCTGCAGGAAGGCTTTGTTGTCATTCCGAAATCTGTAACGCCTTCGAGAATTGAAGAAAACTTTAATGTTTTTGATTTCGAAATTACCGAAGAAGAAATGAATATTGTCCGTTCTTTAGATACAGGCAAAAGACTGTTCTTTGATCCTAAAGATCCTGATTGGGAAGAAAAGATGTTGAAATCCGTAGCGGATATTTAATATAGTATTACCCCATTTTCTCCCGCAGATCAAACGGACACAGATTTAATATAAAAGTCTGCTGGATCAGTTTGATCTGCGGGATTTTTTTTAATCAGATAACCATTATGAATGCAGCAAAATTTATAGAAAAACTGTCCACTTTCAGAAATGAGAAGGAAATAGACAAGGTTGAAAAATTTTTCAAAGGCAATGATGGCATTACAAAGCATTTTAGGGTCAGGTTCGGGGATGTTTTTAAAACGGCTGAAGAATTTTCTGCTTTGTCGCTGGAAGAAATTAATACGCTTCTGGATAATGATTTCTATGAAGTGAGAATGGGTGCGGTGAGTATCATGAGCTTTCAGGCGGGAAATAAAAAAACACCAGAAGAAAAGAAGAAAGAACTCTTCGATCTGTACTTACAACGTCACGACCGGCTAAACAACTGGGATTTTGTAGACCGCGGAGCAAGAAATATTATCGGAAACTACCTGATGGATAAGCCAAGAGATATTTTGTACCAGCTGGCCGAATCTGAAAATCCATGGGAAAGAAGAACGGCTATTGTCAGTACGCATGCTTTTATCAGGAAAAATGATGTTGAAGATACTTTTAAGATTGCTGAAATCCTTGTTCATGATCCTCATGAGCTGGTAAATAAAGCCGTTGGAAGCTGGATCAGGGAAGCCGGAAAGAAAAATCCCAAAAGGCTGTATTATTTTCTTGATCAGTATGCGAGGACAATGCCTGCCATTACCTTTTCCTATGCTACAGAAAAACTCGATCCTGAAATGAAAAAGCAGTATAAGGAGCTGCGCAAGGAAAAATAAATGAATCATCTATAGATGTTTGTAAGCAATATCATGCTTTATAAACTTAGCATATCAACAGATTTTTGTAAATTTTAAATAAAATAATACCTATGTTCTGGCCGGATACAATCAGTACAATCTTAGATGTAAAATATCCCGTAATTCAGGCTCCGATGTTTGGAGTAAGTACTCCGCAGATGACTGCAGCAGCTGCAAAAGCCGGATGTATGGGTTCATTGGCATTAGCAGACCTTTCTGCAGCCAAATCCGCTGAACTCATCAGAGAGACCAGAAAACTCACTGATCAGCCGTTTGCTGTCAATATTTTTGTTCACCATATTCCTGAAGTAACAGATTCTTTGAGAGAAAAATTTGTTAAGGTCAAAGAGTTTATTACCCGGTTCGCAAAAGAAAATAATATAGAAGTTCAGCTTCCTGATCTTGAAGAGATCAAAGTGAATGGCTACCATGAGCAGATAGATGCTGTTATTGAAGAAGGCTGTAAAATTCTGAGTTTTACTTTCGGAAACCTCGATGACAAAAGCATTCAGAAGCTAAAAGAGAATGGTATCACACTTATAGGGACCTGTACTTCCCTGGAAGAAGCATTAATCCTGGAGAAATCTGGAATTGATATCATTTGCGTGCAGGGAATTGAAGCCGGAGGACACAGAGGAACGTTTGATGCCGATAATATTCCTGAGATCGGGGGTATGTCTTTATTTTCTAAGGTTTATGATCATGTTAAAGTTTCGCTGATTTATGCGGGTGGTATTTATAATGGAAAAACATTAAGGGCTGCAAAAGAACTTGGAGCACAGGGGTTCCAGGTCGGAAGTGTCTTACTGGCATCGCAGGAAAGTGCTTTACAGTTGTTTGAAAAAGAAAGACTGAAAAATGTAACAGAAGAGGATATTGTGCTGACAAAAAGCTTTTCGGGACGCTATGCGAGAGGAATTAAAAATAAATACATCGAAACTCTTGAAACTCAGCATATATTCTGCCTTATCCCTATCAGAATAAGCTGACGAATGAGTTACGCAGGGTTTCAAAAAAACTGAATAATCCTGATTTTGTAGGTATCTGGACTGGACAATCAATTCACCATTACAGCGAACTTTCTACAGAGGAGATTCTGAAAAAACTTATCGAAGATAGCGCAATGCCCTTTTAACTTGATCATAATTTTTATATTTTCGTGGATCAGTATCATCTTGTATACCGGAAGTCTGTTATTATAGAAACTTTTAAGGACATCAATTTGATAATTATAAAAATTAAAACCAACGAAAACATACATGAAAGTTTCAGAAGGAATCCAAAGATCACTTCCGTTCGGCTACCTTTTCCTTGTAGTGATGGGAATATTAAAAGAAAGTGTCTTCTACTATCAGATTGGCATTAATATTTTAAAATATTCAACGATAATGGATATTCTGGTCAGCCCGATCGCTACTTTAACATCGCATCCGGTAGTATTGATAGCCGTCATTGCGGTAGTAGTGTTTTCCTATGCTTTTCCGGCCTATTTATCCAAACAGGCTAATAAGAATAAACCATGGGCTATAAAAATGTCTGCTCTCAAGGATCATGAAAATATGAGTAAAGAAAAAGTAGAGCAACATTTTACCAATATGTTTATAAGGTTCCTTGCCATGATGTTATTGTCTTTCTTTATAGGAATAGGGTATGGTGAAGGAATGGGCTTAACCAAAAAAATAAAGGAAAACAGACTTAAATTTAATTATACACTGGACTATAGTGATGGAAGTGCGGAAGAAATCTATCTGATAGGATCAAACAGTATGTATTATTTTTATCTGGCAAAGGGCAGTAAAACGGTCAAAATTACACCAATCGGATCAATAAAAAGCATCGAACTGACTAAGAACAAAAAGATAGAATAAAATCAGTGAGTAAATAAAAAGCTCTGAAGAAATTCTTCAGAGCTTTTGTCTATTATTTTGTCAAGTCCAGGCCACCAAAATTTCCGGAGCTCATCATCAGGAATACACCGTCAGTTTTATCCAGCGTTTCCCAATAGGCATGAAGTTCTTTGGCATTGGTAAATACCCTCAAGGCATCATTTTTGAACTTTTCTTTAATGAATTCCGGGGAAATAGGTTCCATTCTTTTGATCTTTAATGCATCTTCAGAATAGAAAACAATGGCTTCATCCAGACCGTCCATAGCATGATCGTATTGCTCAAGGAATAACGGATTTAAACTGGAATATGTGTGAAGCTCCAGAAAACCGTATTTTTTCTCTTTTTTAAACTGCTCGCAGAAAGCTTTTACCGCAGCTTTTACTTTACTCGGTGCGTGGGCGAAATCTTTGTATAGAATTCCCTGATCTTCTCTTTCTACTTTTTCAAGGCGTTTGGAAGCTCCTTTGAAGTTCATAATGGCTTCGTAGAAATCTTCATCCATAATACCCAGCTGTCGGCAGATATGCCTTGCGCCTTCCATATTCAGGAGATTGTGAGCGCCAAAAACAGAAAGAGGAACATCACCCATTTCCGTTTTTAAATATACTTTCCCATTGCTGATCTCATATTCAGGAGTTTTGTAAGGGATTTTTCTGAAATAATTTTCAGCTGCCTCCACTACTTTTACTACCTCTGTATCTTCTTCATTGTAGACCAGAACACCACCGGGAGTAATGCTTGCAACGAATTTTCTAAACTGCTCTGTATAATCGTCAAATGTTTTGAATACATTGATGTGATCCCATGCAATACCACTCATTAAAGCAATATTAGGCTGGTACAGAAGAAACTTTGAACGGAGATCAATAGGAGAGGAAAGGTACTCATCACCTTCCAGCACCATAAAATCATTCTCCTGTGTAAGCTTGACCATACAGTCAAAACCTTCCAGCTGTGCACCCACCATAAAATCCACGTCTTTCCGGTGAAAGTTCAGCACATGAAGAATCATAGAAGTTATCGTTGTTTTACCGTGTGAACCGGCAATAACCACTCTTGTCTTGTTTTTTGACTGTTCGTAAAGGAATTCCGGATATGAATAAATTTTTAAACCCAGCTCTTTTGCTTTTGCGAGCTCAGGATTATCCTGATGCGCATGCATCCCCAGGATAACCGCATCAATATCCGCAGTGATCTTTTCCGGGAACCAGCCCATTTCCTGGGGTAGAATTCCTTTCTTTTCCAGTCTGGATTTTGAAGGCTCAAAAATAGCATCATCCGAACCTGTTACCTGATATCCTTTGTCTTTTAACGCAATAGCAAGATTATGCATGGCGCTTCCGCCGATAGCAATGAAGTGGGTTTTCAACTTTATTTATTGTTTTTTTTTACATTGTTATTAATAACATCCTGGAAAGCATTCAGAATATTGTTCCAGTTCGTGGTAAAGTTCGGCATCATCATGCTGGCGTCAGACTTGCTGCCTTCATTCGGTCCTTTCTTTACATTGATGGAAGTAGTCACATGATCATACAGCTTTTTGTGGTCTTCCTGTATCCTTCTGAAATTGTTCTGGGAAAGGGTCTGGTCCAGTTTCTTTAAATCTTCATCAGAAATTTTAAAGTCCTGTTTGTATTTTTTCCCCGCCTCCTCTAAAGAATAATGTGCATTATTACCTTTGATGAGTAAATTCTCATACCCGGGAGCATAACCTCCGCTTCTGGAATAGCTTATATCAAAATCTGAATATACTTTCTGACTGTTACACGAAACTAATACCAAGACCGTGAATAAGATCCCTAATATTTTGTTCATCATTTTCAACTTACTTTAATTATTTGAATCCTTTTGTTCTAATTTTTTAGCTTTAAGTTCTTCATCATAATTGTGTAGTACATTGAAATCTTCTGTCTGCTCAATGGCAGTCATGATCTTTAATAAAATTTCCGGCGCTTTTTCATTGTCATAATCTATATCCAGAGGTGCTTTAAACTCCATGGTAGGTTTTACGCCGGTAACCTTTACCCGGAGGCCTTTCTTGTCAAATGCCCTTCTGAAACCGTTGATCTTGATAGGAATCACAATCGGGCGCTGATTTTTGACCAGCTTGGCTGTACCTCTTCGTCCCTGGGCAAAAGCAGATGTAGTACCCTGAGGGAAAGTAGCTACCCAGCCGTTGTCCAAAGCTTTCATAATATTGTCAACTTCTGTGAGATCTACCATTCTGTTGACTGTTTTACCCTCTGCTCTCCAGGTTCTTTTTACCGTTACAGCGCCCGCAATTTTGAAAATTTTAGGAAGAATCCCTTTATTCATGGTTTCTTCTGCGGCCACATAGTAAAAGTCGATCTTTGGGTTCAGCAGGTAGATAGGGTTTTTAATTGTGTCCAGATAACCGTTGTTCACAGCGCAGAATGCATGATACATTGCTGCGACATCTGCAAAATAGGTCTGATGGTTAGATACAAAAAGCACATTGGAATCGGGAAGATCCACAAGATGTTCTGTACCGGTTATCCTTAATTTATTAAAGCCGTTGAACCTTCTGTAGGACACAACTCCTAAAATAAAAATGATAAACCTTTTTAAAAAATAAGGTGTTCCGAATGCATCGGTGAAAATATTTTTCTTCGCCATCTCTTAATTAAACACGATAGTGCAAAGTTACATTTTTTTCAACAACTGGCTAAACTCGCTCAATATCATTGCTGTAGCGCCCCAGATGATGTATCCGTTGAAATTAATAACCGGTACTTCATGTCCGGCAGCACTTGGCAGCGCCATAATTTCGGGATTATCCGGCAGGCTGAGAAAGGAAGTGATAGGAAATTCTATAGTTTCTACCGCTTCACTTTGCTGAAGAACGAAAAGCGGGTTCTTTTTAGTATACGAAATGTAGGGGTAAACATAAAAATTACTCGGTGGTATATAGATAGGAGACATCTCCCTGATTACCCTTATATAATGTTTGTCTATACCAATCTCTTCCGAAGTTTCACGTACTGCGGTTTCTGCAAAATCCCTGTCCATTTCCTCGCGTTTGCCGCCGGGTAAAGAGATCTGTCCGCTGTGTCTGTCGTGCTCGTTGATGGTTCTTTGGATCAGCGGGAAATACCATTCATTATCCTTTAAATAAAGGACAATGTTAACAGCTGCAAATTTTGGATTTTTTGCCAACACTTCATCATACGTAAATACAGGACGGGAAGGAGGTGAAAATACTCCATGGGCATTTGTTCCCGGGAGCTCTACATTTGTAATTTTCCTCAATAAATCTTTTCCAAAACTTTCCATACCTCAAATTTAGCAATATATACTGAAGAAAAGAATAGGCATTAACATTAATTAACCATTGAAAAAGATTTAAAAATTAAAAGCTTAAAAAAATAGACGGCTAACAAAAGGAATTTTTTTATTCTGTGTAATTAGAGTTATTTTGTTTATTGGATTGAAAATCAATGTTTAATATGCCGTATTTTTACGTAACTGAAACAGGTGATGCAGAAAAAACAGATTATAGTTACATTCAAAACTGTAAACCGTGATTTTGAAAATTTACACCTTAGCAGTGGTTTCTCATTTTGGTTTAGAATATACCTTTGTCATACTATTAACCAATTAATTTTTATCAAAATGAAAAACTTTATTACCGGTGTTTTTACACTAATGACTATGAGTTTCAGCTTCGCACAATCAAACATTGATGTGACTGCCCAGATCGGGAACTTGAATACTGCTACTGTTGATCAGACAGGTCTTTTCAATATCAACTCTCTTACACAGGATGGAAACCGGAATACGGCAGACATAGACCAGGTAGGCGCTCTGAATATAAATACTGCCCAAAGTATCGGAAACAGAAACTCAATTGATGCAGACCAAACTGGTCTCGGCAATACCAATGATGTAAGCCAAATGGGAAACAGAAACTCAGCAGTTACCTGGCAGCTTGGTGCATTTAACTCTACGGAACAAACCCAGATCGGAAGAAGAAATGAAACATCTTCTATACAGCTGGGGCTGGGAAATGCTGTATTACAATATCAGGATGGCAGAAGAAATGATGCTTCAGCAATTCAGTTAGGTATCGGAAATGATGCTTATCAGGTTCAGCTTGGAAGAAGAAATGCTGCCAGCGGTCTTCAGGTAGGAAGCGATAACCTTTTAGTACAGTATCAGGACGGTGATGATAACAGTGCCACACACGATCAGGTAGGTAATAATAATATTGCTGCTTCTGTTCAGATCGGGGATGATAATACGGCTATGGGAGTACAGGTTGGAAACAGCAACCAGCTATACCAAATTCAGTTGGGAGATTCTAATACTGCGATTGATGTTCAGATGGGTAACAACAACTTTAGCTGGGTAGCCCAAAGCGGAGATTCTCACATTCATGTAGGAACTCAGATGGGTAACGGAAATTCAATGGTTATTAATCAATCCAATTAAATATGTATGGTAATCTAAAATAAAAGGAGAGGCTGCGGTTTTCTCCTTTTTTAAGCTTTTCATGATAAACATACCCACAAACCGTGATTTTATATTTCTACCTGCTGGGTATGTTTTTCCGGATACTCTATTCATGTACCTTTATTAAAAATTAATACCATGTTTAAACCGGGGTGGGTTGCCTTTACACTTTTCGCCGTACTGTGTGTACAGGCACAGCAAGTAGACTGGGACAAACTCAACAGCAATACGGTTCTTGATCTTATGACAAGACAGCAGACAGAGCAGCAGGGACTTTACGGTTCCAGTATTATTCAGGTCGGAGATTATAACAATACGGAACTTTCTCTTAATGCCAGAACAAATATTGCCGTACAGCAGCTGGGAGACTTCAATACACTTTATTTTATCAATTCTTTTACGGATAAAGAAAACAAAACAGCAGTTACTGCACAGGGAAATAACAATATCATTGACATTACCGGAAGCAATACTATTTCAGACGGAATGCAGATCAATGTAAAAGGTGACAACAGAACCATTTTTATGAGAAATTATTAAAACAGAAGTCATGAAATTTTTATATTCCTTAAGACTGTGTACTTTATGTATCTTGCTTTCTGCAATGGTTTGTGGGCAGGAAGATAAAAAAGTAAATGCCAGGATCGAAAGCAGTATCCTTGAAAATCAGATCAGGCTTAAAGCGGTTGTTACCAATAATATGGCAGTGTATAAAGAACTGAATTACCTTTTGATTTCCATTAAAAAAGGAAGTGCAGGAAATCTTTCCAACAACCAGCAGAGTGGGAAATTCTCCATCAATCCCAATGAAGTAAAAGTTTTATCCGAGATCAATGTTAATCTTGAAAAGAAAGATGCTCTGAAAGTTTTTCTGTATGTAAAAGATGAGGAAAGCCAGAAACTGATTGCAAAAGACAGTCTGGAACTCAATAATGATCTCTTCAAAAAGAAAACGGCCAGAGTAGAAGAAGACGCTGTCTTTGAACTGAAAGGCCTTACCATCGATGAAACCAAATCGAAAATCGGAAAAGATTTTTATGATCTTTTTTATCTTCAGTACAGCCAGATTCCAGACAAAAGCAGCAGTGCGGTTACCATTTCCGAACTTCCCCTTCGGGGGACCAGCGGCCAGATCAGCATCCAGATCGATGACAGAATTATCTACAGCTTCATGACCAATCCCAGTGATGATTATCTGAAAGAACAGCTGGCAGCCAGCTTAAAATACATCAAAGAATTTAATGCAAAGAAAAACCTTATTAAAAATGAATTTATCTACTAAAAACGTCCGCCATGAAAACTTTTATCATTATTTTAATCTTTATTGCGGGTATTTTCTCCGGAAAATCTCAGCAGCTCGTTTATAAGCCAGTCAATCCGGCATTCGGAGGTGATACTTTTAATTATCAGTGGCTTTTAAGTTCAGCAAACGCTCAGAATCAGTTTGATGAAAAAGACGATCACAGCAGCTTCCTTGATAATATTAATTCTCTTGACAGTTTCAGCCAAAGTCTCAACAGGCAGGTGCTGAGTGAGCTGTCCAGGAAATTATTTGAAGATCAGTTCGGGGAAGGCAGTATAAAGCCGGGAAATTATCTTTTCGGATCACTTTATCTGCAGATTACTGCTACAGCCCAGGGACTTTTGATCAATATTTTGGATACCAGTTCAGGCGATCAGTCCGAGATCGTAATTCCAAAATAAAAAAATAACTAAAAACCAAACTTATCATGAGAACTTACACTTACACCAGAATTTTTTTCTGTACGTTCCTGCTGTGCTTAATGCAGGCCTGCAGTTCGTTCCTGGGTCTTCCTTCCGATCCTGAAAGATCCACTATGGGAGAGCTCACGCCCTCTACTGCCGAACTGAGGAACCTTCCTCTTCCCAAAGAAAAAATAGTCATCGGCGTGTACAAATTCAGGGACCAGACCGGTCAGTACAAACCCTCCGAAAACGGGAACAACTGGAGTACGGCTGTTCCACAGGGAACGACCACCATCCTTATCAAAGCACTGGAAGACAGTCGATGGTTTATCCCCATTGAAAGAGAAAATATTGCCAATCTTTTAAACGAGAGGCAGATCATCCGGTCCACAAGACAGGAATACATGAAAGATGCTGATAAAAACAGCCAGTCACTTCCACCTCTTCTCTATGCAGGAATTCTTCTTGAAGGTGGCGTGATTTCTTATGACAGCAATATCATGACCGGTGGCCTGGGTGCAAGATACTTCGGAATAGGAGCCTCTACACAATACCGCCAGGATAGGATTACCATTTATCTGCGTGCTGTTTCTACCCTTAATGGGGAAATCCTCAAAACCGTTTATATTTCTAAAACCATTCTTTCCACCAGCGTAAACGGCAGCTTTTTCAGATATATTGATACAGAGAGGCTGTTGGAAGCAGAAGTTGGCCTTACCCAGAACGAGCCTGTACAGCTTGCAGTAACTGAAGCAATAGAGAAGGCAGTAAGGTCTTTGATTGTTGAAGGTATCAGAGATAAAATATGGGGAAAATCATCTGATGATTTAACCGGTTACCAGACTCTGATCAATGATTACAATAAAGAACAGGAGGACAATGTAGGCAGAACGGTGGGAAATAAATTTCCGGAAAATTACAGACAGAAAATATCCGTTTTTGCCAATGTGGAAGCTCAGAAAATTAAAGATGATTATGTAAATCCTAAAATGAATGCAGGCGGAAAGCTGGGGATAAAATACTTTATAAGTCCCAATTTCAATATAGAAACCAGCGCCAGCTATTTTACTTTAGAGAATCAAAATATTATTAAAAGAAATTATGTCGTTCCGGAGCTTAACCTTGAATTTCTTCTGTTCCCGAAGTACAGGCTCAGTCCATACGTTTACGGTGGAGCGGGAGCTATGTTTTCAAAATATAAACCTCAATACAAAGGGCAGTTTGGCGGCGGGCTGGAATACATGATCGGAAATAATATGGCAATCCGGGCTTCATCACAGTATGATATCGGTTTTAAAGATGACTGGGAGGGAATGGTGAATGGAAAAAGAAAAGACCAGGCACTCCGGTTTGCTGTTGGAATCAATTTTTACCTTGGAAACAAATAAAAACATGAACTATGAAAACTTTATTTAAAATACTCAGCATATTCATCCTAACTTTTTGTCTGTTTTCATGTAATGAAGATCTTATAGAACAGGCTCAGACAGGATCATTGAAAGGAAAAGTTGTAAAAAGAGGCACCAATGTGCCTATTCCTAATGTAAAGATCTTTACAGCACCCACCACGCAGACGGTTTTCAGCGGAACAGACGGTACATTCGAAATTGCTGCCATGCCGGTTGGAAATTACTCTGTAAAAGCAGAGCTGTCCGGATATCTTACCAATTTTCAGGGTGTTAACATACAAAGCGAAAACCAGGTTGTAACCGTGGTTTTTGAAATGGATGATGATGAATCGCTTAATTCTCCTCCTTCTGCGCCGCAGTTGCTAAGTCCGGTAGACAATGCGGTAAATCAACCCTTAAACGTTGAGCTGACGTGGACTGCTACTGATCCCGACACAGCCGATGTTTTAAGATATAGTTTAACAATTAAAAATAACCTCGATACGAATGTTATTCAGGTTAATGATTTGATGGCGAAGCATTATTCGCTTTCAAATTTGAAGTTTGGTGTTAGTTACTTCTGGCAGGTGTCTGTTTCGGACGGCATTCACCCGCCAGTTTTAAGCTCTGTCAGTAAATTTACCACCAACATGGTTCCGGCCAACCGGTATCATTATGTACAGAAGCAGAGCGGAAATTTTGTAATCATGTCAAGTGATGCGCAGGGAAATAAATTTCAGTTTACCACTTCATCTTACAACAGCTGGAGACCACGGAAAAATAATAATGCTGGATTGATCGCATTTCTGAGGACCGAAGGGGGAAGTACCCATATTTATACGGCAAACCCTGACGGATCCAATCCTTTTAAAGTAACTACAGTACCGGCAGCAGGTTTTAATAATTATGAACTCGATTTTGCCTGGAGTACAAACGGACAGGAAATTCTTTATTCAAATTTCAATAAATTATACAGGATCAATAAGGACGGAAGCGGGCTGACATTGGTTTACACAACTCCTGACGGAAGTATGATCTCCGAATGCGACTGGAGCTATGACGGCAGCAGGATTGCCTTAAAAACGAATGACTACAGCGGTTACAATGCAAAAATATACCTGATTGATATGACCGGAAGTGTCTTGAAAACTATTGTTACAGGAGTATCTGGAGCTGCAGGCGGACTGAATTTCTCTGTGGACGGCCAAATGCTCGTATATACCAGAGATATGTCAGGGTATCAGGACGGAAGTGGAAATTACCGCCAGTTGGATTCTCATATCTTTATCTATAGACTGGTAAACGATACTGTTTATGATATTTCTGCAGAAAGCGAAAAACCACTGGGAACCAATGATCTTGATCCGAGGTTTTCTCCGAATAATGCCCAGATCATCTTTATGAATACTTCCAATGATAATATCTCGCAGAAGAATGTAATGGTCATTGATCTCAACAGTTCTATGACCGATCTTTCAAGGACCTCTCTTTTCACCGATGGTGAAATGCCGGATTATGAGTAGGGAAGGTGTGTGATGAGTTTGGGTGTTTGAGAGGTTTAGAGTTTTGGGGTAAGAAGTCTGAAACCGAAATTTTTTGAATGCTGAAATATTCAAAAGGAAGGTTGATATCTGGTGACTGAGGCTCCCGAAGCCACCAGTAATAATGTTGGTTTATAATTCACTTTTCACTTGCGAAGCAAAAATTCACCATTGACTTTCTTCACCCCGAAAAAATTCCAAACCTTCAGGTTTGGAATTTTTTCGGGGTGAAGTGAAATTATTTTTTCATCAGTCGATAATGTGGTTTTCTAAGGCATATTTTACAATTCCTACGGAATTTTTGGCATTTAGTTTTAAGAGAATTCTTTTGCGGTGGGTTTCTACAGTATTGATACTTATAAAAAGCTTTTCCGAAATATCTTTACTGCTGAATCCGTCGCATATCAGTTTAAGGATTTCCATTTCTCTGCGCGTAAGCGGTTCTTTCATGTGCGGGTTTGGTTTTCCTTCCTCGCTGCTCATGAAGTTGATCATTCTTTCCTTGGCATTGTCACAGATGTAGATTTCGTTCAAAAGCAGAACATTGATGGATTTCAGAAATTCGTCGTATGTGCTGTTTTTGTCAAGGTAGCTTTTTATGCCTTTGTTAAAAAGCTTCCGGATGTCTGTCATATCGTAACTATTGCCTATGACAATAATTTTGATTTTTTTGTTTGTGGAGGTAATGTCTTCTACAAGTCTGAAAATCTCTGTAAGCATAAGCATATTGGAGCTTATAACCAGAATTTCCGGAGGATTTTCTTTTAATTGTTCAAATAAAGGTTCAAAAGAATTACAAATGTCAATCGTTTTAAAGATTTTGCTCTGTGAGAGCAGTTTTGATAAACCTTCTGTATACAGTAGCGGCTCATCAAAAATGATTAGTCTCGGTTTCATCATGGTTAGTTTTGTTTATATAAAAATATAAAAAAAACTTTACATTTTAAATAAAAATAACAATTAATTGTAATTTTTTATAATAAAAACGATGATAAAATATGAATTTTATTGATTATTTGGCAAATAATTCTCTTATTGTGGAATTTTGAACGCTAATTTTAGAGTTATTGTAGCTGAAACCTAGTATTGGTGGTATTTATGATTAAATTAAAACTATAGTAAGAATTATTTAACTAACACGGTAGGGATATGTTTTACCGGGAAATTGACTGACCTGGCAATAAAACAAAATTCGCCTGCCCTGTGATGAAGTTCTTTTGCTTTTTCTATCATGGATTCTTCCGCCACAATCACTGTAGGATGTAACGTAACTGATGTAAAATGTCCGCTTCCATCCATTGTTTCGGTCATAGTTCCTGTTGCTTCATCCGTATAATGCATCACAATAATACCTTCCTCGGAGCAGAAATGGAGATACCATAACATATGGCAGGAAGAAAGTGAAGAAAGAAAAAGATCTTCGGGATTGTGTTTGGTTTTATCTCCACGAAATGCAGGATCAGAAGAACCTTCAATAAGAGCCTTATCTGCAATTTCAATCGTATGGCTTCTTTCGTAATTTCTGTAGCTGCTGGTTCCTGTCCCCTTGTTGCCTGTCCAGGTGATTGTTGCTTTGTAGTGATGTTCTTTGCTCATTTTAGTGGAGAAATAAAAAAGTATCTGCTAAAATTAAGCAAATACTTTTAAAAAGAAATTGGTATTTCTTTTAATTCTTCATATCTGTCGTTGATCATGTGGCAGTATGGAGTAAAGATTTAAAATATTATTGCCTCCCGTTTGAAGCGAAAGAAAAATCCTTAGAAAAATAATTTGGCAAAAATAATTTGTACTGCAGGAAGCAGCACTATCATTCTGTTTATGTTTTAAACAGTGTAAAATATAATTAAAAAACCTCCAGTTTTCTGGAGGTTTAGAATTTTGTGTTAATTAGAATATCCAACCAATTCTTCTTTTTTCGAATTGTAAATCTTGTATTCTAAATATTTGAAAGAATCCCGTGGGATAATGGTAACCCATTTTTTATACTTCATAAACCATTTCATCTGGATGCTTTTGATTCCTTTGGTAAGGTAAGCTTCAACGAAAGGGTGTACATGCAGGTAAAGTTTTCCTTTATCCTTCTGTATAATATTCCTTATGGTTTCCTCCATTCTTTCCACGATTACGATCGGAGCTATAATTTCTCCGTCTTTGTTCGGGTTTTCTTCTTTGGTTTCGATCTGTTTTTCCGGACGGTTCCTCTGTCTGGTGATCTGGATCAGACCGAATTTGCTCGGCGGAAGAATTTTGTGACGTGCTTTGTCACGTTTCATTTCTTCTTTCAGATGCTCGTACAGATCCCTTCTGTGTTCAGGATTCTGCATATCGATGAAGTCGATTACAATGATGCCTCCCATATCACGGAGACGAAGCTGTCTGGCAATCTCGGTGGCTGCCATTTTGTTGACTTTCAGGGCGTGCTCTTTGTTTACAGAGGCTCCGGTTGTGATATTATTTCCGGAATTTACATCAATCACGTGAAGTGCTTCTGTATGCTCTATAACAAGGTAGGCACCTTTTGAACTTGGAATATTAACGTGTTTTCCGAAACTCTGCTTGAGCTGTTTCTCAACGTTGTAATATTCGAGAAGAGGAATGTGTGAATTGTAAAACTGGACAATATTCTTTTTTTCAGGAGCTATGACCTCCACGTAGTTGGTCATTTCGTCTGCCATCTGTTCATCGTCGCAGATGATGCTTACAAAATCCTGGTTGAAATTGTCCCGTAAAATAGCTGAAGCTTTGTCTTCTTCGCTTAAAACTCTGGCCGGAACCTTACTTTTCTGAATGTTTTTGAATGTGCTTTCCCATTTCTGGATCAGCTGATTCATGTCATTGTGAAGGTCTGCTACTTTTTTTCCTTCCGCTACGGTTCTTATGATGACACCGAAACCTTCAGGCTTGATGCTGTCAATAAGTGTTCTCAGTCTTTCTTTTTCTTCAGTTGTCCTGATTTTTTTAGAAATGGACACTTTGTTGTCGAAAGGGATCAGGACCAGAAAACGTCCTGTTAAAGAAACCTGGGTAGAGATCCTGGGACCTTTGGTGGAAATAGGTTCTTTAGTAATTTGAAGCAGAACAAGATCATCTTTTGCAATGACTTTGTCTACGGTTCCGTTTTTGTCTATTTCGGGTTGTATCTCGAAATTTTTTAAGCTTGAAGTGCTCTGTTTTTTAGAAATAGTATCTTTTAAAAACTTTCTGTAGGTGAGGTACTGTGGTCCCAGATCCTGATAATGCAGAAAAGCATCCTTATCGTACCCGATATTTACGAATGCGGCATTCAGGTTGGGTGCCAGTTTTTTTACTCTTCCTACAAACAGATCTCCAACTATAAATTCGCTTTTGTCCTCTTGCTCATGAAGTTCACATAGTCTTCCGTCTTCCAGTAGTGCAATCTTTGTAAGATCATCTTCATGCGAAACTATTAGTTCTTTCTTCATTTTGTATAAGATAAAAATTTATTAAGATTATAGGAAACTGGCGTATTTTTTAGCAAATAAATAATTTTAAATATAAGAATTTAGAATGAAACTGCTCTATATTTTTAAAAATATCTGCAATAGCCTTTTTTCCTTGGGAATCTTATAGTTGCAAACAAAAATATAGTCGGTGAACTCTAAATAAATAAAACCACCAACTATATTATTATATTGTAAACCTCGAAAAAAAGAGATTATTTTTTCTTATGTCTGTTTGCTCTTCTTCTTTTCTTTCTTTTGTGAGTTGCAACCTTGTGTCTTTTTCTTTTCTTTCCGCTTGGCATAATTTTAATTTTTTAGTAACTAGTTAATATTCAGTTAATTTTTATTTTACTGCGACTTTTGTTTTTACTTTCTCTACAAAAGATTTTGAAGGTTTGAAAGCAGGAATGTTATGAGCAGGAATCTCAATTGCAGTGTTCTTAGAAATATTTCTTCCTGTTTTAGCAGCTCTTGTTTTAATGATAAAAGATCCAAAACCTCTTAGATAAACGTTATCCCCATTATACATAGAAGTCCTGATCTCCTGCATAAAAGCTTCTACAACTTTCTGTGTTTCATTCTTTTCTGTTCCCAACTTATTTGAGATGGTGTTTACCAATTCTGCCTTTGTCATTTCCTTTTTTAATTTTAAATTTTAGGTGTGCAAATTTAGTTAAAAAAATTGAATACTAGCAAATTAGTGGCAAAATATTTTTGTTCAAAGAGTTGGAGTTTTTATGTTTACCCTATATTAATATTACGTTAAATCTCTCTACATGCTGGAATTGTAGTAGCCATTTTCTACGCAGAAACGGATGAGATGCAGTTTTGTTTTCAATCCCAGTTTTTCCGTAAGTCTGTTAATATAAGTATCAATCGTACGTGTGCTAAGGTTTAGTTTTTCAGCAATTTCCTTGTTGCTGTAGCCTTCGTAGCAGAATTTCATAAGCTGTATTTCAGTAGGGCTCAGCTCTTCCTGGCCTTTCTTCTGTCTTTCCATATAGTTCTGTACCGCCAGAGGCTGCTGTTCCCATTCCTTAGAATATTTTTCGTAATCAAAGCTGTCAGAAGCAATGCTTCCTTTAATGAGATCTTTTATAATAGTGCTTTTTTTCTGGCAATAATAGATATTCGGGATTTTTGAAAGAATTTCTGCCATATCCTCCTGATAGGTGCTGGAGTAGGTTACTATAGGCGTTTCCGTGTTGTTTTTCCTGATGTATTTTATAGCCTCTATCCCGCTTAATACCGGCATGAACAGTTCTATGATAAACACATCTTCTTGTCTCCTGTAAATCCTGTTCACAAGTTCATGGCCATTATTACAGTCATTCAGAAGCATATAGAAGGGATTTTCCATAAGCGTTTTAATCATGATCTTCTTAAAGTAGAAGTCACTGTCAGCTATAGAAAACCGGACTGTGTTTGATAATAATTTACTCACTTTTAATATCGATTTGGTATTCTGATATTTAAAATTCAGAGGCCTAATTTATGAAAAACTTATGAAAGGTAAAATTAATCTTAGTTAAATAGGGTTTTCACGAAATTACATTAGGGAAAATACGTATTGTGCATAATTTTTTTTTTTTATATTTTCACAGGCCAAACAAATCACAAACATATGTCTTCTAACAGAGAAAAAAAACTAAACAAATCTGATGTCAGAGCAGGCATTTGGAAGTTTATTCTGTCTTTCGCCGTTTTATCGGTGGTATCTTTTCTGTGTTTATTCTTCTTTTTTAAAAGCTACAGTATACAACGGGAAGGAATCGTACGAGAAGCTGATGCTTATAAGGAACTTATGATGCGCGGTGACGTTCTCAGGGATCATGTAGATAAAATATATGACCAGATGAACCAGCTTAACATTAATAAGGTAGAAAATGATGTTTTCCTCAGAACCAGAATTATGGATGATGTGATGGAAGCGAAAAACATTATGGGCAAGGACAGTGCAGATAATTTTAAGCATTATGCCGTTCTGATGAAACAGATAGGGCCTATGCTGAAATTGAAGAATGATATCATAGGGGTAGAATCCCAGAAAAAGATTGTCCTCAGGGATCTTGAGGAATGTATAGCAAAAGTAGGAAGAGCCAACGGCCAGCTTAAGAAAGATCCTACAAGGAATTTTACAGGAGGAAGAAGAAGATAATAAAAAATAAGTATATGCAGGGATCTATTACATTATCTAAGAAAGAAAGGCATTATCAGTTTTTTTATTTAATACTGATGCTTTTAGCAGCGATGATATTCTTCGGAATCATCTTTTTGAAAGGTTACGATTCCCCATTTTCGGAAGAAGATGTAAGGGGAATACAAAGCCTGGATCAGAAGGCAGCATTCGAAAGCCAGCAAAAGATCTTACAGCCCGAAATGGACAGTACGTATGTTCTCATCAGCAGAATTGCAGACAAATCTCCGGAACCTTTCGCTGAAAACAATATTTTTAATGGAATTAACGGCCTTGCGAGTCATTTTCAAGGCAATAGCAATATTATGGATATCCGTAAAGATGCATATCCGCAGATCGCTAAATTCTACAAAATGTATTTTGAAGACAAAAAAGTTATTTCTACCACTACAGAAGATGTAAAAAGATTCGAAAAAGAAGTGGAAGACTGCAGAATCGGTTTTAAAGATAAGCAAAACCGCCTTTATGAAAGAGAAAATGCACTAAGGGCAAGAACCCAGTAAAAGAAATAAACATTAAAGGAATAAACACATCACAATCACTTAACTATGAATTATTTTCAAAAAAACAAAAAGAACATTATTATTGGTGTTATCGCAACGCTGCTTATTGCGGCACTCATTGCGTTATGGCTGCAGAAAAAGGTAATCCATTCTTCCGATGATATTGTAGGAGTTGTCTATCCTTCCTCACTCTCCGTAGGAGATACCCTTTTATTTGAGGATAAGACCCAGTTTGCAAAAACCAAGAGATGGAATTTTGGGGACGGAACAACTTCCGACAAAAGTACCGGAATACACTTTTACAACAAGCCGGGCTATTATTCGGTAAGCTTGATTATTGATAACAAATATAGCAAGACTTTCCCTGTAATGGTTTCGGCCAGATATCAGAAGCCACAAGACAGTGCGAAGATCAGTACCGTTATTGAAGCTCCTGCACAGGCAATGCAGAACGAAAATGTGCAGTTCCGTGCCGTTTCGGAAGCTACCCAGTTTGCATGGAAGTTTGGCGAAACAGGCAATATAGATGCTAAAGAGAAGATGGCCATTTATTCTTATAAAAAACCGGGAGATTACCGTGTGGCATTATTCACAGAGGAAAGTCAGGAACCTATTTATCACCTGATCAAGATTCTTCCGGCTTACAATTCTTTGCAGGAAGATGAAATACCTGTAGAAGATTCCTATAAAAAGGTTGATGATGACTTCAAATACCATTTGCAGCAGATTGCCAACGGGAATAGTTTTAATATGCATTACAACTACCTGTTGAGAACTTATCTGTGCAACAATGAGAACACGGTCGTAAAAGTAAGTGACAGTAAAGCGAATAATTTCTATATGTACTGTGCAGGACTTCAGTTTGACAAAAACGTTGTGATCCAGAGCGTAAAAGTGAACTTGGACGATAAACAGAACTGTGTAACGAAGGTAGATATAAACCAAAGCAAATAATAAAGTCCGGGATCCGGATACACCAATCATTAAAATAAAATAGGATGAAAAATAAATTTCCTCTAGCAGCATATTATATAGGACTATCAGTATTGTTAGCAAGTTGTCAGGTCAAGCTGCCGTCTAAAAGAACTCCTGAGCCTTCCCAGTACGGTCAGGTAGACAATTCGCCGGTAGTGAACGGGTACCCCAAAAAAGCCGTCCCGTGGATCGTTATTTCAGACAGATCCAGAAATACGGCTTATCTTGATAAGAGTGACGAAAAATCTTACAAAGAAGTTAAGTTTCTCGAGCCTTTAATGGTTCTGAAACATAGAGATGGAATGGTAAAAGTAGCGGAATACGTTCCGGATGCCCTGATGAAAAAGGTCTCATCAAAATCAATCAAAACTTATGGCTGGATCCCGGAATCCGATCTTCTTCTGTGGAACAATTCTTTAAAAAGCGAAAAAACAGGTTTCCCTGTAAGAGTCGCTGTAGTTCCGAATCACAGCGAAGTGATCAAAAGTGCAGAAAGATACTATAAGAACGACTCTATCATGGTGTTCAATTCACCAAGCCTTATAGAAGAAGCCAAGGTCAAAATTCCAAACGGACAGATGGTATATGTTTACAAGCAGGCAGAAAATAATAAACGCTTTCTGGTAGGTAAAAAACCTTCTATTGATATAGACAGCATCAGCACCAGCCTTTACGGATGGGTAAACGCCAACGTGATCTCTGCATGGGGTGAGCGTTCTGCCGTAAAACTGAAAAATGATACACAAGTTACAGAGTCTGCGTTAGGAATACATGAAGGATACCCCGGTGCAGCAGACGCAGAAAGCAGAACCGCAATTCTTCTTACAGATACCAACAAGAGAACACCCCTTGAGAATATTTATCCTGTAAATTTAGCATTGAATGAGGCACCAACACCGGATTCCAAAACGAAGTACTTCACCAATATTTTAGATTACAGTAAAAATTATGTGTTCAATGTTTTGGGAGAAGAAATTTATTTTGACCGTTACAGGGAAATTACGGAAAGAGATAAAAATATCAACATTGTTTTTGCTCTGGATGTAAGTGCTCCGAATGCTCCTTATGCCCCGATTGTGAAATCTCTTCTTCAGGATCTGCAGCTTAGATTTGAAAAACCATCTTATTTCAATGGCGTAAAATACGGTGTTGTTTTATATAAGAACAATCCGTGTGGAGAAAATGTCATGACTTCCAATTTAAGCACAGATTACAGTAAGATCACAAAGTTCATTGATGAAAAAACCAATGAAATGAACTGTGCAAGCAACAGCGGATATCAGCCGGTAGGGGAAGCGCTTTCTGCTGCGGGAAACCTGCTTTCCAATGTTCCGGATGAAACCAATATTGTCGTAACTGTAGGTACTTCAGCCAATCAGAGTGGAAATATGTACAGCGTGATCAGTTCTCTTACACAGGCACAGGCCAGGGTGATTATGTTCCAGACCAGTGCAAGATCATCCGATACCTACAATGATTTTGTATTAATGTCTGAAAATGTGGTGACCAATACTGCCAAAAATATTGCCGAGCTGAAAAAACAAAAGATCATCAATCAAAGTGATGTTCTGACCAAAAATAACTTTAACCTTGTGGAAGGTGATGCCGGATTCTTCTCGCTGGATTATCCAAAGCAGAGTATGTCGCAAGGATTTGTTATTTTCCCTAAAAAAGGGGATGTTGCAACTCCGGGATACCTGAAAAAATCTGTAGACAGTCTTATTGCACAGGTAACTTTAGACAACGAAACAATTGATAAGTCACTGAATGAGTATTTCCATTCCTCGGTGGGAGCCGGAAGGACAGATGTAGATCTGAAATATAAATACCTCTTCCCGGGTCTTACCAATCCGGTCTCTGCAGGAATTGCAGCACAGCTGATCAACTACGGAAATCCCTTCCTTGTAAAAGGATATATCCCGAAAAATCTGAAAGATTACAAGCCGGGCATAGAAAAAGGAATCCTTATTTCTGAAACGGAATATGATAACCTGAAGAACTTCTATACCGAAGTTTACCATAAGACCGAAGCTGAAAGAGCAGATTTTAACCAGTCCAGAGCGATTAAGGAGTATATCAAGCTTCTGAAAAAATATAATCCTACCTTACAATTCCTGGATAAGTCTGAACTGTATGAGAAGCCAATGGCCTATGCAGTAGGATTGAGTACCGGTTTTGATAATTCTGAAGATGAACTGATGTCTAAATACAAGCTGAAAGGCTGGAAAAAGCCTAAAATTGTTTTAAAAGAAACAGTAAGAGCATATTTCAAGAATTATAAGAATCTGGCAGAACATATGCTTTCCCACAGAAACAATCCGGCAGTGAAGATCCAGCAGAACGGACAAACTTTCTACTGGCTGAATGAGTACTTTATGCCGACCACTCAGACCGTTGATGAGCCGGAATACACAAAACATTAATTATTATAATATCATATCAAAAGCAGGAGTATAACTTCTGCTTTTTTTGTGTTTAAAAATCACATCTTATCCTTAAATTTTTAAACAGCAGCTTCAAAAGCTCACATTATAGGACTCAAAACAGAGCTCCAAAACTGTCCTATTTCTCATTTAAGTGTAAAATATCTCTTTTTTCTCCGGATCCCAACAAATAGAAAACCTTGTCGTGGTGAATTCTGACAGGGATTCTTAAATCCAGAGTCGTAGAATTACTACAAAATGTGAAATTTTTATCGAAATACTTTTAGAATAGAAATAAGCTCTCTATATTTGTTAAACAAACACCACATCACAAAATATTAATAGTGAAAAAATTTACGGTTATGGCAAAAATTCAGGGGATCATAATGTTCAATGACAGGAAATACAGGAGTTATTGAAGTCAGAATATAGATGATAACCGGCTTGAAGCCATATAACTAAGATGCACTATTACACATCAACATTCATAAGAAAAGATCGTCCGTTAAAGACGGTCTTTTTGCTTAAAATAAAAAAAACAGATGCATTTCTTTAACAGACACAGAAATATGAAAATAAGAATACAGAATGCCACGAAAGTTTTTCATTTCAGCATTCAAAAATGACATCGGAATTTCAGAGATGTTTGATTTCATTACCCGAAAACTTATTACTTCTCTGATTAAAGAATTAACTATCTTTATCCTACACACATTTTGCATAAAAAAGATATATTTGTAAAAAGGTAATACTTTGACAGATTGCACCAAATAATCTGATAAAACTAAGATAAACACAAACATATTAATATTTAGAAAATTATAATGGGAGTACTAGTAACCAACGAAACAGTAAAACAGCTATTTCATATTGCTCAGTCGATAGCGAAAGAAAACTATAATGCCACATACGGCGGTCCGCATATTCTCCAGGCCTTAATGCATAAAGATATAGGCCTTAATGAATTTCTCAAAAGTATTGATAAGGATCCCGGCTACTTCTATGAATGGGCAGACGTCCGCATTGAAGATTATCCAAAAACAGCACATCTTCCCGATGAGGTACGTCAGGATGAAGCTGTAGACACACTTACAGAAGAAGCGGACGATATCCGCTTAAAATTGGGACTGGATGAGATCACCCCTATCTGTATCCTTACCGCTATCGTAAAGCCTCAGGTGGTTTTTTCACTGCAGCAGCTGAAATCGCTTCCCCTGAGAGAACATGAAATTTTCAACTTATATAGAAAAGACATGCCTTTCGCTGTATCTGAGGAGAGTGATTTTTCATCCCTTTTTTCAAACGGCTCAGATTTTACAGATTCATCATTTCCGTCAATCAAAAGCTATTGTGTAGACAGAACCGCACAGGCCAGAAAAGGCGATCTTGAAAATATTATAGGAAGGGATAAAGAACTCAGAATGCTCGTTGAGATTCTTTGCCGGAGAAGCAAGCCGAACGTCATCATCATCGGTGAGCCTGGGGTAGGAAAAACAGCTTTGGTAGAAGGTTTTGCCATAGAAATTACCAAAGGGAATGTTCCTGAAATGCTGAAAAACGCAACTCTTCTCGAACTGGACACCGGAGCATTGTTAGCTGGAACTTCCTATAAGGGTGAGATTGAAGACCGTCTGAAAAAAGTCATCAATGAATGTAAAAAAATTGAAAAGGCAGTTCTTTTCATCGACGAGATACATACCCTTCTTGATCCGAAAGGAAGCATAGGAAATGTAGCTAACCTCCTTAAACCCGAGCTGGCAAGAGGTGAAATTACCGTGATCGGAGCTACAACCCAGGAAGAATACAGAAAAATCATTGAACCGGAACAGGCTTTCAACCGCCGTTTTGAAGTTCTGACAGTCAATGAGCCGGATGAACAGACCTGTGTGAAAATGATCGATGTGCTTCTTGACGGCTACAAAAAACACCATGGCATTGAAGTAGAGAAAACATCTATTCCCGAATGCGTACGCCTGGCAAAAAGATATGCAAAAGGTAAAAAACTGCCCGATGCAGCAATTGATCTGCTAGACCGGACCATGGCCGCCATCAAAATGCTCGATGAGCTTTCAGAAAAAGAATTGGCAGGCTGGAAAGAAACTTACGAAGCCATTTTAAAAGAAGAATTTACCGACAGCAAAGACCAGGCTAATGAACTGATCTGGAACTATAATCTTCTGAGAGACAAAATAAGTCCTATTCTTTGGGGATCATTAAACGAGCAGCCGGTTATCGACAATTCCATGCCTGTTGACCAGATCCACAAGATCATTGATGATACCTATGCAGAGCTTTTACAGCATGCAGCCAAAAAGAGAGAAAAAGTAGACCGTCTGGAACTGGCAGCAGTAATGGCGGCAAAAACAAATATTCCCATCGGGAAGATCCAGGCACAGGAGAAAGAAAAGCTTCTGAATATGGAATCCCTTTTACTGAACAGGGTGGTAGGGCAGGATCACGCCTTAAAAATCCTGTCAGATGCCATCGTTGAAAACCGGAGCGGATTGAACAAGCCGGGACAGCCTATCGGGTCATTCTTCCTCCTGGGACCTACCGGAACAGGAAAAACCGAGCTGGCGAAATCTATGGCAGAGCTTCTCTTCAATGATGAGAAAGCAATGGTACGTTTTGATATGTCCGAATTTAAAGAAGAACATTCCGCAGCATTACTCTATGGAGCACCTCCGGGCTATGTAGGGTATGAAGAAGGAGGAATGCTGGTTAATAAAATCAGGCAGCAGCCCTATACTGTTGTTTTATTTGATGAAATTGAAAAAGCCCACCATTCCGTTTTTGATGTATTCCTACAGATTATGGATGAGGGGAAAGTTCACGACAAACTGGGAAAAGAGGGTGATTTTAGTAACGCTCTTATATTGTTTACTTCAAATATCGGAAGTGAAGAAATTGTAAAACAGTTTGAAGAAGGAAAAGTTCCGGAATCATCCACGCTGATGCAGATTATGTCCAATTCAGGGAGGTTCAGACCAGAGTTTCTAGCCAGGATCACAGAGATCATTCCGTTTGCCCCGATCACGGAATCTATTGCAGAACGAATTTTCAATATCCAGTTGAAATCACTTCATACTTCACTGACAAGATTGGGAATGACCCTGAAGATCAGCGACGAAGCTGTGAAAAACCTTGCATTGGGAGGATTCAGCAGCAAATACGGAGCAAGACAGATTTCCGGGGTAATCCGTGCACAGCTGGCAAGACCGATTTCTAAAATGATTGTAAGGGAAGAAGTAAAGTCCGGGCAGACTATCCATGTAGACTGGAATAATGAAGAAGAAAAGCTGAGCTGGAAAGTAGATTAAAATTATAAAGGAAGTCTGTCCGGGCAAACAATTGTCTGACAGCTTCTTTGCCAATAACCATAAGGAATTAAAATGAAAACTGTATTCAAAAACATTTTTACAGGACTGTTGTTTGCAGGAACTTTTGTAACAGTGAACGGACAGTTTCTTGCGGCTTCCGATACTTCGGAAAGCAGCGTGAAAAGGTATAATAACATTATAAATGCCAATAAGGAAATCGTGGAATTTATCGAATACTCATTGGTACAGAAAGGATTGCCCAGACATTTGAGAAACCTGGCCCTTATTGAATCGCACTTCAACAGAAATATAACCTCGGGAGCCGGAGCAGTGGGTATATGGCAGTTTATGACCTCGCATGCCAATCAGTACGGTCTTACAGAACAAAACCGGACGGATGTGTATAAAAGTACCAAGACAGCCGTAATTTCCCTGGCCAATCTCTACAGAAAGTATGGTGACTGGATTACCGTTGTAGCAGCTTATAACTGTGGAGAAGGAAATATTGCCAAAGCCATGCAGAATGCAGGCTCAACACAATATCACATATTTTCTAAATATCTTCCCGCTGAAACGATTAATCATGTTAAAAAATACCTTAATGCCTGCTATGCAACCGGCGAGCTGGAAAGTGTTTTGAACAATTACAATTCTTCAAGGCTTAATAAAATTTTCTTTACCGATGGCGGAAGCGGTAAAAATAATGCGGCACCACTTCAGGAAACAGAAATTAATGCAGGATTTAATCTGGATGTCATTGCTGATGAGCTGGATGTAGAAATGAATGAAATTCTTGCCTGGAACCCCGGAATCGTTGAGGAACTGCAAAAAAAAGGGGAGAGCCCTCTTTATCTTCCTACTGATCTTATGCCGGATTTTCTTTTGAAAAAAAATAAAATTCTGTCCCGTTCTATAAAAGAAGGAAGCCGTATGCAGCAGCAGTAAACCTGAACAGAATATAATAATTAAACCGTAATCTTCAGTACGGTTTTTTTATGTCAAAAAATTAATTTTTAGTCCTTGTTGAGAACCTGATCATTATTCTTAATGAACTTTTATTTCTCTTTTAAGTGTAAATTTTCTGTTGTAAATGCTGTTGTAGTTTGGTTTTAAGGTGTTTTTAATCAGTTGATTATAGATTTATTTAAATCTATTGTCGTAGAATTACGACATCAAATCGTAGAATTACGACAAAATTTCAAATTTATATTTAAAAGCTTTTTTATCAAAATAGGACGTTATATATTTGTTATACAATCAATCACCAAATCACAAAATATTAACGATTAAAATTTACAAATCATGGCAGCAAATTCAAGAGGAATCTTAAAATTCAACGGAGGAGAAGGTCAGAAGCTATTAAAGCTTAACTACAGCGTATCGAGATCTACAGACGTTTCAGGACGTGTAGCATCAGACCCTTCCAATGCACTGATCAAAATTACAGTAGAAGCTACTGAAAAATCGGACATCCTTGAAAGCTTACTGAACGGAAAGTATAAGCCTACTACAGGTGAGGTTACTTTCAACAAATCTCATGAAGAAGGTACACTTACTACTTTGAAGTGGGAAAACGGATATGTGATCCAGCATCAAGTGGACTTCGACGCTGTAGACGAAAACAGTATGCTGATCAGCTTCGTTGTTAGTGCAGAAGTTATCACATTAGGTAACTCCGAGTACCGCGGAATGTGGCCTTCATCAGTTCATTAATTCTGAACAATCATCTTAGTAAAAATAAATTGGTACAGAATAGTGTATTCGGAAGAATATACTATTCTGTTTTTGCCATATTTGGACCAATCATGTCCAAAATGGTCCTTCGGAAGCTTATTACGAGCGTTACCTAAGGATTGGAAGCTGCCTCCGTATTGCTGGAAGCTATTCAGAATTTATTATAATTTAAACAAAAACACCTATTATGTTTAAAGATGATCAATCGACAAAAGTGCAGGGCCCTAAAGGCAGTATAAAAGATACAGCAGCAGAACAGCTTAACAATGCTGAAAATATTGCTGTACAAAAAGCAGAAGATAAGCTTCAGAAGGCGGATGAAGCCATTAAGAAGTCTGCAAAAAATGCACAGGACATTTATTCAGGAGCTTCCCTGAGCACCAAAATGTTTATGAACCAGACCATGGTTCCCAATAATCCATCCGTTATCGAAAACAAGGTATGGTCCAAACAGCCTACTTCCAAAATACATAACGCACGGGCTATTCCGGAAAGCATTATTGCCGGAATTAACCGTGTTGTCATGCTTGATATTGTAGTAGAAGGGCAGGTAATCAGGCATTTCAAGCATTTTAAACTGGTGCAGAGTGCTTCAAAGCACCACGAATTCAGTCTTATTCTCGCCCATGACACCTTGGGAGTTGCAGAAAATCATAATTTACAGGAAGCACAGAGCTTTTTAGGAAAAAGAATCACAGTAGTATTTAAATATAAAGACATTGAGCAGGGACCTGAACGTAACTTTGTAGGCGTTATTACAGAAGTGGGATTCAGCCAGGAAAAAGGAAGCCTGGGAAATATTGTCCTTAAAGGATTCAGCCCGACTGTATTGTTGGATGCTGCACCCCATATTCAGAGTTTCGGGGGTGGGCAGGAAGTGAGCCTTAACAGTATTGCTGATCATGTCATCAAAGAGGGATTAGGACAGAATAAGTTCGATTTCAGGGTAGATGCCCAGCACGGAAACGTTCCTTACAGCTCTCAATATGAAGAAACCCATTATAATTACCTGGCAAGAATCGCAGAAGCCTATGGTGAACAGTTTTATTACGACGGTGAAGTTCTGCATTTCGGGAAGCTTCCGCCACAGGAAAAGCCTGTAAAGCTTACCTATGGAAGCAGCGTAAGCGATATTGCGATCAGGATGAAAGCTCAGCATGTAAGCCCAAGTTTTTATGGTTACAACAGCAGTAAAAATGAGAAACTTGTTACAGGAAGCTCGAAGATCAATCATACTTCAGATATTGCCAAACGTGCTTACGAAATTTCAGAAAAAACCTTTAAAACACCATCATTAAGAGTCGCTCCTATCAAAGCCACATCATTTATGGATATTGATGCTTCCCAGAAAGGGACAGCAGGAAGCAAAGCCTCAGAGGTTTTCATTACTTCAGGATCTACAACGGTTCCGTTCTTATATCCCGGATGTACGGCAGATATTGAAATGCGTAAAACAGATACCAACGATACTTCTTATTTTACCAAATTAATGATCGTGGAAGTTACCCATGAAGTTAATGCAAGAGGGTATTATGACGGAAATTTTGAAGCTATTGCGGCCGATACAGGATTTATTCCCCGCCCGGAATTTGAAACCCCGAAAGCAGAACCGCAATTTGCCAAAGTTATTTCCAATACCGATCCTTTAAACCAGGGAAGAGTAAAAGTTCAGTTTGACTGGCAGGGAGGACCGGACACTACCGAATTTGTGCGTGTGATGACTCCGGATGCAGGAAGCAGTGACAAGGTAAGCAAGAACAGAGGATTTATGGCTGTTCCGGAAGTTGGAGACCAGGTCATTGTTAACTTTGTGCATCAGCACCCGGATCGTCCGTTTGTTATGGGAGGAATGTTCCATGGCGGAATCGGAGGCGGAGGCGGAACAGGGAATAACATAAAAAGTTTAAGCAGCAGAAGCGGAAATAAATTAGAATTAAATGATGGTGAAGGTTCTGTTTATCTGACCGATCAGGGGGGTGCCAATATGAAATTTGACGGTGCAGGAAATGCACAGACCAATGCCAATAATAATAAAACAGTCAACGTAGGAAACAATAATACGGTTAATGCTGGAAGCACGAGCTCTATTAACGTAGGTGGAAAAGATGGAGGGGCGGCTAATTCGGTTTTAAAAATGGATGCCAGTGGAAACATATCTGTGGAAGGAAAGACAAAAATTGAATTAAAAGTAGGCGAAAACAGTATTACAATTACCAAAGAAGGAATCACTATTTCTGCCAAAGAAGGCATGCTGGATCTGAATTCGTTACAGAATGCTTTATTGGTAACACAGGATAACCTGAGCATTCACAGTAAATCGATAACTTCAATCAATGCAACAGGAGATCTGTTTATTACCGGAAGTAAAGTTGATATTAACTAGTGTTGGGGCAATTTATTCTAAAAATTTAACAAGGCATGACATTGGAATCAAATAATGAAGAAAATGACTTATCAGGGTTTAAATATGCCTGGTATAAAAAAGCAGAATATCATATCAATATTAAATCCTATCTTACATTAGGAACAGGAAAAGCTAACCAGACAGAAATAGAACAGGACTGGACCATAATGCCGGGAGAATATAACCATATTGCCATACAGTCTTCTGCCCAGCGATATATTCAGTCAGACGGGCAGATGCAGCCTTTTTATGAAATTCTTGAGAAAATAAATAAGGCAACAGAGGTAGTAGAATTATCTTTAAGTACAGATAAAAGTATTAATGAAGTCACCAACAAGAATGAAATTTTAAGTAGGTGGGACGGGATAAAAAAAGACTTACATTTCTTTGAGCTGGTAAAAGAAAGTTATAGAACTTTTATTCAGATCTATGATAAAGAGTTCAATAATATAGACCGTAATATTGGGCGTAATTTATTGTACCAGATCATGTTTTATCCTTTACCGGTATTCAGGGGAGGAAGTTTTACCGATGAAATTCCTGTAAGAACCACTTTATCAACGCTTTTTCCCGGAGAAGAACTGAATTACAGCTCGGTCTACAGAATTTCCGGAAACGAAGAAGGAGGATATACGGTAAAGCTGGAAGGAAAAAGTAAGGAAAACCAATCCCGGTTTGAAAATGTATACAAGGAAAAGTACCAGAAAACCTTGATAAATGCTTTGGAATACAAATATGCAATAGAAGGAGAATACATCTATAATCAGGATTCGGTACTATCAGAAGTCATATTTCACGTGAAGGAAGAGCTTAATGAAAAAATGATATATGTCTGCAGATATCATATAAGATTAAATAAAAAGTAACCATTAATTCACGATCACTATGAGTCAATTATATATCGCACAGGGTACGCCGCTTATTTGTAGTAAAGGCAGAAGGCTTATAGGAATTGGAGTCAGTTCCCAGTCTTCGGTAAACTTGAAAAAAGGGGCTAAGCTGATGGCAACAGAGGAAGACCGTTTTAAAGACAATTTTATTTGTCCTGAAATGATGATGGCCGGAGCTTTAGCAGGAGTTGCTGTAGCAGCAGCCTTTTCCGGTGGACTTTTGGTTTTGGCTGCCGCCGCCTGGGCAGGAAGCGCCCTTATTGATGACTGCCTGAATATCTGCTCATTTTTATGCAAAGGAAGCGATTGGAAAAATACCCATCCAAAAGTTAGAATTGAAAATAAAAAACCTTTACTGCAAAACTCCAGCTTACATTGTTTCATAGGAGGAGAAGTTACTTTTCATCTGCCCATTGCTCAGCTTCAGGAAGCAAGTACAGCCAGCCAAATGGCACAGAATTCTTATGAAGATGGCTACAAGGATGAGAAGGGAAACGATGTATCAATAGATGGATATACCCGTATTAATACAGATGATCAGAGTAAACTAGATGAATTGTTTGGACCGGGAGTATTGAAGAAAGAAGACTTTAATACAAATAATGACAATGGCTTTTATGCGTCCTTATATCACAACAAAGAAACAGGAGATTTTTTTGTAGCGTTTAGAGGTTCCGAGCCGAAAGGGATGCAATTCTATCATGACTGGTTTATTGAAGACGGAGGGCAGGCCTTTGGCTTCGCTACGCCCCAAATAGAAAAGACCAGAAGCCTTGCTGAGAAAATGGATTACGCAACCAATGGAAATGTGAAATTTACAGGACATTCTTTAGGAGGAGGGAACAGTGCAATGGCTTCCTATTATACAGGACTTCCGGGATATACCTTCAATACAAGAGGCGTCCATCAGAATACCTTAAATTATCTTGATGAAAAAGGAGCTGTAAAGTCAACTTCAAATATTATTAATTATAGCACAAGTAATGACATTCTTAATGGATTGCAAAACAACAGAGAAGGGCTGCTTTCTACTCTGGCATTTTCAGGAATCCCGGGACTTAATTTACTTGCAGGGGCTGGAGGTCTTACCGGAGGAGTTCCCCGTGCTTTAAATGAACAGCATGAAATTTACGGATATATTGAAGACAATGAGGGCCTTGGTATAAAGACCATCGGAAGCGGCCACAGTGCTTATAATGATGCATTTCAGGCTATGATGAGCACCATCAATACAGACGTTGTAGCAAATAATATATAATATGAAAGCAATTATTTTAATACTTCTATCCATTATGACACTTACCAATTGTTCAGATTCTGTTCTTAGATCCCGTAAAAATGTAAATAGAAGAAATCTTCCGCCTGGAAAACTATTTGAGGGTCCGCAGCTTAAAGCTGCACAAAGTATTTTTGATGAAAACAATGCTGAACTTATAAATGTTATTAAGGCTCATCCGGAAATAATTAACCAGTTGAGTGATAGAGAAGAAGATAACGGGTACACCTTATTGCATTATGCTGCATTACTTGAAAATATGAAAGCAATGGAATCCTTATTGCAGAATGGTGCTGATCCTAATATTATTATACCTCAAGGTTTGCCGGTTAAGCATGCCGTAGCCCTTAATGATTATAATATGCTGGATTTATTATTAAAATACCATGCAACACTTAATCCTGCAGTTGGGGTGAATCCGCTTAGTGATGCAATGGTGCTGGGAGATGAAAATGTTGAAAGAAAAATGATAAATTATTTGCTTGAACATGGGGCAGATATTAATCATGTCTCTTACAATGGAGGCAATATTATGGAAGATGCTACAAGAGACAATTTGGATTTAGCCGGCTATTTTCTGGAAAAAGGAGGGCAGCCCGTGATTGCCGGAACACATCTTTCTCCAATGGCAAATTATATTCAATACAAGGAAAATCAAAAAAATGAACGTAGTTTACCGGATTCTCCATATTATCAAAAATTATCAGCGCTTAAAAAACAGCTGATAGAAAAATACAATGTTCATTTTCCCTATCAAAAAGATACAGTAGAAGAGGCGAAACTCAGGATCAGGCTTTATGAAAATCTGAGCCCTAAAGATAAAATATCAGTCAACTTCAAAAAGAATTACGGTGAAAACCGCTATCAGGAAGATTTGGCTATTGTAAAGGGAAAATAAAGACAACCGGAAACAATACTTTTAATAAATATAAAATCAGATCGGCAAAGGTCTGATTTTATATTTATATTTCCCATAGTAGTGTGAAATATAAAGAAATTAAACCTTCTTAAAAGCATCATTCCTACTTTAAACAGACATTTTCAACATTATGCTAAGTCAAAAGTCGTAGAATTACTACACCAAATCGTAGAATTACTACAATATTTCAGATTGACATTCAAAAACTTTTTCTTTACCTGTATCGATTTTATCTTTGCTCTGTAATCAATCACTATTCACATTATATATAACAATTAAAATTCACCAATCATGGCAGCAAATTCAAGAGGAATCTTAAAATTCAACGGAGGAGAAGGTCAGAAACTATTAAAGCTTAACTACAGTGTATCAAGATCTACAGACGTTTCAGGACGTGTAGCTTCAGATCCGTCAAATGCATTGATCAAAGTGACAGTAGAAGCTACTGAAAAATCTGATATCCTGGAAAGTTTACTGAACGGAAAATATAAGCCTACCACAGGAGAAGTTACTTTCAATAAATCTCATGAAGAAGGTACACTGACTACTTTGAAGTGGGAAAACGGATACGTGATCCAGCACGAAGTAGATTTCGATGCGGTTGACAGCAACAGCATGCTGATCAGTTTCGTAGTTAGCGCAGAAGTGATCACTTTAGGTAACTCCGAGTACCGCGGAATGTGGCCTTTAGGTAATTAATAAGACCCAAGTCTTTTAGTAAAAAATAACATTAGAACAGAACGGCAGAAATGCTGTTCTGTTTTTTTATGACCATCCTGCAATGCTTTCAGAAACATATTTTAAAACTTATAACTCACAATTCGTAAACTTATAACTCGAAAAATATTCCTATTTTCTTATATTTGTTCATTATAGACATTATGGACGCAACACAAGATAAAAGGCTCTTTCTCATCGATGCTTATGCGATGATATTCAGAGGATATTACGCATTGATCAGGAATCCCAGGCTCACGAGCAAAGGTTTGGATACCTCTGCTATTTTCGGGTTTACCAATTCCCTGATCGAACTGATCAGAAGAGAAAAGCCAACCCATCTCGCAGTCGTTTTTGACGTAGGACAGGCAAGCGTAAGAACTGATGATTATTCAGATTATAAAGCGAACCGAAGCGAGACTCCTGAAGCAATCAAAATAGCCATTCCATATATTCACAGAATTTTAGAGGCAATGCATATCCCTATCTTGGGAGTGGAAGGTTATGAAGCGGATGATGTGATAGGTACCATTGCCTGCAAAGCAGAAAAAGAAGGGTATACCACTTTCATGGTAACGCCGGATAAAGACTTTGCCCAGCTGGTTACAGATAAAATTAAAATCTATAAACCAGGTCTAAAGGGAGGGGATATAGAAATTCTTGGCGTAGAAGAAGTAAAAGCAAAATATGAGATAGATGATCCGAAACAGGTCATCGATTTTCTTGCCATGATGGGAGATGCTGTAGACAATATTCCCGGACTGGAGGGAGTGGGAGAAAAAACAGCCATGAAATTCCTCAAAGAATTCGGGAATATAGAAACCCTGCTGGCCAATACCGATAAGCTGAAAGGGAAGCTGAAGGAAAAAGTAGAAGCTTCGGCTGAACGCGGAATTTTATCCAAAAAGCTGGCAACCATCATCTGCGATGCACCTATAGAATTTCATCAGGAACAGTATGATCTTGATACGCCGGATTTCGAAAAAGTAAAAGAAGTTTTTGACGAAATAGAATTCAGGAGATTATACGAAAATCTTTACCGGGCGTTTGCTTCTGCACCTGCAGAAACTGTAATCGTAAGTGAAGTTGAAGTGACCCAGACTTCTGCCGGTACCGAAATAAAAGGACAGGTGATGCAGCTTGACCTGTTTGCCAATTTTGAAGAATTGGATCAGGCGACTTCTACCAAAACATCCATTGATAAGAACGACCATCTATACCAGTTTGTGAACAATCCAAAAGCACAAAAAGTTTTGGTCAATAACCTACTACAACAGAAGGCAGTCTGTTTTGATACTGAAACCACCTCACTGAACGAATTGGAGGCGGAACTTGTAGGAATGAGTTTTTCCTACAAAAAAGGGCTGGCTTACTATGTTCCTTTATCTGAGGACAAAGGGGAAGCACTTCAGACACTGGAAATCTTCAGGCCGTTTTTTGAGAAAGAAGACCTGTTGAAAATTGCTCATAATTTAAAATTCGATTACAAAATATTAAAGCAGTACAATATTACGGTGAAAGGTGCCATGTTTGATACCATGATCGCCCACTATCTGCTGAATCCGGACGGAAGACATGGCATGGACTACCTTTCCGAAGTGTATCTAAATTACAAACCTGTTTCCATTGAAACCATTATCGGGAAAAAAGGCAAAAATCAGGGAACTTTCAGAGATGCAGACCTGAGAACACAAACCGATTATGCAGCGGAAGATGCCGATGTAACTTTCCAGCTGTATGAGCTGTTTGCCCCACAATTGAAAAAAGAAAACCTGGAAGATCTTTTCTTTAAAATAGAGATGCCTTTGATGGAAGTCCTGGCTAAAATGGAACTGGCCGGAATTTCACTCGATGAAAAATGGCTGGCACAGGAAAGTATCGATCTTGAAAATGACTTGAGACAACTGGAAACCAAAATTTTTGAGCTTTCAGGTGAAGAGTTCAACATGAATTCACCCAAGCAGCTTGGAGAAATCCTCTTCGAAAAAATGCAGCTGGATCCCAAAGCAAAGAAAACAAAAACAGGACAGTACGCAACTTCAGAAGATGTTTTACAGAAGCTGAGCTCAAAACATGAGATCATCAAGCATATCCTGGAATACAGAACCTATCAGAAATTAAAATCTACTTATGTAGATGCGCTGCCTTCCCAGATCGATAAACAGGACAGCAGGGTACACACCAATTTCTCCCAGACTACGGCTGCTACAGGACGTCTGGCAAGTGTAAATCCCAATCTTCAGAATATTCCGATCCGAACACTGCGCGGACAGCAGATCAGGGGAGCTTTTGTTTCAGGAGAAGGGAAGAAAATCATCTCTGCCGATTATTCCCAGATCGAACTTCGTCTGATTGCCGAGATTTCGGGAGAAGAAAATATGATCAAAGCTTTCCAGGACGGAGAAGATATTCACGCTTCAACAGCCGCAAAACTGTTTAAAATTCCTTTGGAAGAGGTTTCCAAAACCCAGAGAAGCCAGGCCAAGACCGTGAATTTCGGAATTATCTATGGGCAGGGAGCTTTTGCACTGGCAGAACAGACCGGTCTTTCAAGAACTGAGGCCAAACAGATGATCGAAGCCTACTTTGAAACTTATCCGAAACTAAAGGAATATATGGCGGAACAGGTAAGCAAAGCCCGCCAGATAGGATATGTGGAAACAATTTTAGGGAGAAAACGCCATTTAAAAGATATCAATTCCAATAATTTTGTGGTGAGAGGCCATGCAGAAAGGAATGCTGTGAATGCACCGGTTCAGGGAAGCGCAGCAGATGTTGTAAAGCTGGCCATGATCAAAATTGATCACGAACTTAAAGTACAGCAGCTGCAGACCAAAATGCTTCTTCAGGTACATGACGAACTCATATTTGAAGCTCCGGTAGATGAGGTTGAAGCAGCTTCAAAACTGATCAGAACCGAGATGGAAAGTGCATTGGAAACTCAGGTACCATTATTGGTAGAAGTGGGAGTCGGGAATAACTGGCTGGAAGCGCATTGATAAAATAGGGTAAAATTAAAATAAGGTGAGTTGTAGGCTCACCTTATTTTTTACGTTTTTATTTTAATTATAGGAAGTGATAAACAGCAGTATTACGGATTTCCATACTGCTATTAATTTGATCAAAAGAGTACCCAGATTACAAGATGCTTAAATAAAAAAGAAGACTAAACTTTAGTCTTCTCAACTTTCTGTATGGTACAGAAAATTTGTAATCATTTTTCACCTCATTGATTTTACCTTCGTCTCAGTTTTTTTTAGATCTGTATTTTAAAAGAATGACAATTCATTCAAATCAATACATGATAAAGATAAGAAGTTTAAATTTCCTGTGAAATACTACTTTTGTATTAATTTAAGAAAGTATTATAAATTCAGCTCATGTGGCAATATCCTCTTTCCGATCACACCATAATTCAGAAGGACCACAAAAACCTTCAGCAGATTCTTGTGATCCTTTATTGAAGCTCTTTTCATACAAAGCTAGATGGTATATTCAATCTCGCCGATGTAGTATAATGCATACTCTTCTTCATTCACCGAAACCGGATTGGGAATTGTATGCTTGTTAGCGAAAATAATAGCATTTACCGGAGTTTCCAGGCCGAGCTCATTGATCTTTTGCTCCACAACAGGAAGCCACTGGTCGGCATAAGAATAATCGCTAAATTTTTCGTAGATGCCTAAACTTTCATCTTCAAAGCCATATTCCAGAAAGTCATAATCAAACCATTGGATATGCTGTGATTCTGCAAATTTTGAGACGTAAAGATCTTCAGTTTCCTCTTCTATGTAATAGCTCTCATCCTCTTCCGCAAAATCATTAAAAGCGTCCTCATTTTTAAAATATCCCAACCAAAAGTGTGAAATTTCTTTCTCCATAAATTATTTTTTTAAGTATACTGTATGTTTATTTTAATCTCTTTAACTCTTCACTTTCACCAATGATCTTTTCCAGTCTGGAAAGCTTTGTTTTTTCCTGTTTTGCACTCATCAGCCAGTAAATGACCGTCCTTTTATAAGAAGGAGCCTGTTTTTCAAAAAAAGCCCATGCATTTTCGTGGGTTTTAAACTGTTTTTCATACACAGGATCAAGAATGATATCCTCTTTCTCATGCGAATAGATGCCTGTTTTATCTTCTTTTCTGGCTTCAAATGCTTTTTGTCCTTCCAAAGTCATAAGCCCGGCTTTCGTGAGCTCTTCCACTTTTTTGATGTTGATGATGCTCCAGATGCTATTCGGTTTTCTTGGTGTAAAACGGTTAGAATAGCTCTCTGAATCTAAAGATCTTCTTACACTGTCTATCCATCCGAAGCACAAAGCCTGGCCTACAGCTTCAGACCAGTTCATAGAAGGTTTTCCGCTGTCTTTTTTATAGAAGCCCACCAGAATCTCTTTTTCTTTTGTGTGATTTTCTTCCAGCCACTTTCTGAATTCTTCCTTTGTTGCAAAAAAAGTAGGCGTCATCCCGAATCTTTTATTGAATTAAAGTGTAATATTACAAAACTTTTCTTTTAACGGTACAATACTGGCCACCCAAAAGACATTAAAATACACTTTTTTATTGTAATTTTATTCAGGTAAAAACTCAGTACAATGGAATTCCTTCAGGATCATTATGTCATACAGAATGAACTGCTGCTGATACTGATCTCTGTCCTTTTAGGGCTTTTGATTGGCGCAGAACGAGAATACCGTAACAAATCGGCGGGTCTCCGGACTTTTATTCTGGTATGTTTCGGTTCGTGCCTTTTTACCATTCTTTCCATAAAAATAGGAGTGGAAAATCCGGACCGTCTGGCAGCGAATATCATTACCGGAATCGGTTTTCTGGGAGCAGGCGTTATTTTTAAAGGCGACAATAAGATCGATGGAATTACCACAGCAACAACCATCTGGGCTACCGCTTCAATAGGAATGGCTGTAGGTTCAGGGTATGTTTACCTATCGTTATTGGGAACAGCTTTAGTGCTTTTGATCCTTAGTGCGCTGATCTTCCTTCAGAATTATATAGACAGCAGCCACAAAATAAGAGAATATAGAATAACGGTGTCCACATCAGAAGATATTAAGCACTGCGAAAAGATATTCGAAGAACATCATCTGAAGCACTTTATGCTGAAACTGCAGTATGCACAGGAAAACCTTTCCATCACATGGAGACTCACCGGGAAACATACCAAACATGATGAAGTGGTAAAAAGTCTCATTAATGATCCTAAAATTACAGCCTATCAGTTTTAGATCAATAAAAAAATAAAGGCCTAAGCCTTTATTTTTTCTTGAAAACATAAAGATCCTTGTTAGGACCGGTTATTTCTTTTCCGTCCATATCCAGCTGGATAAGAACGTTTTCACCTACCTTGTATTTATAATGGGTATCTCTTCCTTTTAGAGTAATAACACTGCCTGCAGCATTCCACTCAAAAGTTCCTTTATCCTGATTTTTCGAATTTCTTTCGATATACTCCTCGTTGATGCTGAATGTTTTATCATTATTAATGGTAAGAGACGTCTTAATTCCCGGACAGTCTGCACAAGGAACTACAGCCTCATACGTTCCCGGCCAGTCGAGAGCGTTTTCAGAAGTATCACCCGGAGCCGTAGGAGTTGCTTTTGCAATGCTGTCAGAAGGTGCAGTCTGTACGGCTGCAGAATCCGTTGTGGCATCAGTAGTTTCTGTGGTTTTTTCTTTAGGGTTACATGAGGCTAAAAACGCAGCTGATGCAATTCCCAGAATGAACATTTTGCTATTTACCATGATGAAATAATTTTGATATTAATAATTTAAGTGTGCCCTATGAGCAACAAAAACTGAGCCATAGGCAGGAATGAGAGTGTCGGGGAGTTTAAGAGTTAATGGTGGTTTAGAGGGTAGAAGTATAAAGACAGGAAGATGTGTTCCGGAGATATGTAAAGAACTATTCCTCTACAATATAATCTTTACTCCAAATCCGGCATCTGAAATCTAAAATCTGATTCTTGATTCTTGATTCTTGATTCTTGTCTCTTATCGCTTATCGCTTGTCTCTACAATTCACCATTCACCACAACCCCTCACATCCATCAAAACCCAACTTTCGCTTTCATTTCATAAGGCATATGTATAATATTCTTTGTAAATTGGGACAAAATTTTGATTATGACAAAAAAGATACTTTTATCCGTATTTCTTTTGCCGGCTGCAATGGCATTTGCGCAACAATATGGAGGAATGTGGATTCCTACAGAACTGAATGAAAAGGAAATGAAGGATTTGGGAATGAAAATCTCTGCCAAAGACATTTTCAATACCCAGAAGCCGAGCATAAAAGATGCGGTAGTACAGTTTAACGGCGGATGTACGGCAGAAATCATTTCACCTAAAGGATTACTGCTTACCAACCATCACTGTGGATATGGGCAGATTCAGGCACATTCTACAGTTCAGAATGATCTTCTTTCCAATGGTTTCTGGGCTAAAAATCCGGACGGGGAACTTCCGAACCCGGGTGTAAAAGTAGACTTCATTGTAGACATCAAAGAAGTAACAGATAAGATTTTAGAAGGAACAGACAACCTTGTGGAGCCTGAACTTACTAAAAAAGTTAATAAAAATATTGAGGTTTATAAAAATTCTCAGAAAATAGAATCTTACCAGTCGATCATTGTAAAATCAATGTATTACGGTAACAAATATTATGCTTTCACCACGGAAACATACAAAGATATCCGTCTGGTTGGGGCCCCGCCTCAAAGCATAGGGAAATTTGGAAGTGATACTGACAACTGGGTTTGGCCGAGACATACCGGAGATTTCTCCATGTTCAGAATTTACGCAGGGAAAGATAACAAGCCGGCAGAATATTCAAAAGACAATGTTCCTTATGTTCCGAAACACTATCTTCCGGTTTCCATAAAAGATAAGGCTGAAAATGATTTTACATTCGTCTTCGGTTTTCCTGGAAAAACAACAGAATATCTTCCTGCAGTGGCTGTGGAAAAGATCATGACCGATATAGATCCCGCCAGAATTGCAGTACGTGAGGTAGCCCTGAAAACGCTGGACGAGAAAATGCGTACAGACAGCGAAACGCGTATTAAATATGCATCAAAATATGCATCGGTAGCCAATTACTGGAAAAAATGGATTGGTGAAGTAGAAGGTTTGAAAAAATCCAATGCAGTAGAGAAAAAAGTCATGTACGAAGGTTCTCTGGTCGCTAAAAATCATGAGATCAAAGCCACTCTGGACCAGCTGAATAAACTGTATAACGATCAGGCTCCTTATGCATTAAACAATGCTTACTATACAGAAGTGGTAAGAAATGCTGAAACACTGAAGCTTGCAGGCGATTATTACGACTATATAGCTTCTGTAGAGGCAGGAAAAATGGATGAAAAAGAACTTACCAAATTAAAAACAAAGGTAACTTCTTTCTACAAAGATTACAGCGCAGAGCTTGATGCTAAAGTGACGGCAAAACTGCTGGCTTTGTATGCCAATAAAACCGCTCCTCAGTTTCTGCCTGCCGGATTCAATAAATATAAAGACGAAAATCAGAACATTCCCGTCATAGAAGAGATGTCAAAAAACTCAATCATCACAGGAAGAGAGCAGGTAAACGGAGCGACTCTTACCGGAGATATTGAGAAAGCATTTTCCAACCAGGACAAGCTGATCAAAACCTTGAAGAAAGACCCGATTTACCAGCTGTATGTTTCCATGAAAGAAACATATATGAAAAATGCTGATCCTCAGTTCACTTCTCTTCAGGGGAAAATTGACGACCTTCAGAAGAAATTCATGGCTCAGCAGATGGCCGCTGATAAGGATAGAAAATTCTTTCCGGATGCGAACTCTACGCTTCGTGTAACCTACGGAAAAGTAAAGGGCTCTACGCCTAGGGATGCTGTTTCTTACGGTTATCAGACGCATTTGGCAGGCGTGATGGAAAAATATATTCCGGGAGATTATGAATTTGACGTTCCTAAAAAACTGATCGATCTTTACAACAAAAAAGACTACAGTATCTATAAGGACAAAACAGGCGATGTTCCTGTAGGATTCACGGCTACCAACCATACAACGGGAGGGAATTCAGGAAGTCCGGCGCTTGATGCCAACGGAAACCTTGTAGGACTTAACTTCGACAGACAGTGGGAGGGAACGATGAGCGACATCAATTATGATCCGCGTTTCAGCCGGAACATCATGGTAGATACCAAATATATCCTGTTCATTATCGATAAATTTGCCGATTCCAAATGGCTTATCGATGAAATGAAGGTGATAAAATAATACACAAAAGTGATACCTTTAAGAATCTATTTGAATCCAATTTAAATAGATTCTTTTTATTTAATGGAGATGAAAGATAAGATCATCAATATACTTGCCGCCTTCGAAACAGGAAATATCGGAAATTCTTTTCCGATGGATTATTGTCTGCCCGTTTATCACTGTGTTTCTGATGAAAACCTGCCGCATATCCGGCACATTATTCAGTATAAGAATACAAAGCAGTTCGAAGAAGATCTGGACTGTCTTTCAAAACACTTTCAGTTTGTCAGCTGGTCAGAATTCAGGGACTTTGTCAATGGTAGCTTTAAACCTAAAAAGAAGATTGCTTTCCTGACTTTTGATGACGGTTTCAGAGAATTTTATGATACTGTGCTTCCTGTTCTGGAACGCAAGGGAATGTATGCCTGTAATTTTATAAATCCGGCTTTTATCGATAACCAGGAGCTGATGTTCAGATGTAAGGCGAGTTTAATTATTGATGCCGTGGAAAAAGCAAAAACAGCAGATCCGGAAATTTATCAAATGCTTTCTTTGGAAAATCCGTCAAAAGATGCCTTAAAGCAGCAGGTTTTAAAAATTAATTATCATAAAAGAGAGCTGTTGGACAGACTTACTGAAAAATTGGGAATCGATTGTAATGCCTATTTAAAAGAGCACACTCCATATCTTACAACAGACCAGTTAAAAGTACTGACACAAAAAGGTTATGGAATTTCCTCCCACAGCTGGGACCATCCAAAATATGGTGAACTGTCCTTAAAAGAACAGATGGAAAGTACCGACCGGACTTTTAATTATTTGAAAGAGAATGGTTTTCTATATGAAAGCTTTGCATTTCCGTTCACGGATTTTGGAGTAAAAAAAGATTTCTTTGATGAGCTGTTTAAAAATGAAGAAATATTCTGCTGCTTCGGAAGTGCAGGGGCAAAACTGGACAGTATTGAACGGCTTTTTCACAGGATCCCGATGGAAATGGGGCAAAGCGCGGAGGAAATATTAAAAAAAGAAACCGCTTATTTCAGATTGAAAAAAATAATCAACAAAAATAAAATAGTGAGAAAATGACCGAGCTGAAGACATTTAACAAAAAAGAACTTGAAGATTTTGTTTTGTCAGGAGATTTCAAAAGCTTTGATTTTCTTCCTATTTCAGAGCACCGGGCAAAATCCCAGATCAGAAATCTGAAAGCTTTAGAGGATCAGACGCTTTTGGTACTGGCTTTTTATGATGGAAAGCTGGCGGGTTATGTAGGATGTTTTCCTGATAATTATCTAATTGACGGGAAAATATTCCATTATGCATGGCTGAGTACCCTGTTCGTAAGTGAAGCATTCCGTGGAAAAAGGATTGCTAAAGCGCTACTGAATAAAATGTTTGAGGAATACGACGGCAATATCATTGCAACAGAATTTACCAAAGAAGCAGAAACTCTTTACAATATGCTGGGCGTTTTCGAGTATGCTTACCCGAAGGCTGGAAAAAGATATTATTTCCGATCAGATGCAGCTTACATTATTCCTGGGAAAAAGCCCGGAACCAAGGCTGTAAAACCGCTTTTTCAAATAGCCGATGCTGTTGCCAATTCTTTAATTGTTTTAAAGAACTCCAGCATAAGAAAACCTGAATTCAGATTCGAAATCCTTGATCACATTGATGCTGAAAGTTCTGAATTCATGTCAAAATTCCGGAGCAGACGAAATGCCGATGAAATCAATATATGGATAAAGAATCCCTGGGTGCTGAAAAGTAACAGGAAAGAAGATAAATACCTGTTTTCGAGCTATGCGGAGGTTTTTAAATATGTCTGGGTGAAAATATATGATGACAGTCATAATTTAGCAGCCTGTTCGCTGCTTCAGCTCAGAGACGGGAATCTTAAAATTCCTTACCTGTTTTCAGAAGCTTCGGATTTGGATCGGTTTATTGATTTCTTAAGCTATTATATTGCCGGCAATAAAGTAAAAACCTTAACCAGCTATCAGAAAGAGCTCAATTTACGAATAGAAAAGTCGAAAATATTTCCAAAGATCTACGAGCGCAACTTTGAAAGAAGATACCTGTATCACAAAGAACTCATCCAGCACCTCCCGGAAGGATTTGATCCTGAATATCAGGATGGGGATGGCGATTGTATGATGACGTAGATGAGTGTTGATGGATTTTAGATATAACTCATGTTTTATTCATTGCATTATTACCGAATTCAGATAAATATAAAAACCGCCTCAAATAAATGAAGCGGTTTGAATTTTTTAATGTCCGAAGATCTCTTCCAATGTTAACTCTTTAAAGGTTCCCATCTGGTTCACGGCATCCATATCCAGATTTTCTTTCTTACCAATAATCGCTGTATTAAAATGTATTGGCTTAATCTTCGTCTGGTAGAAATCCTTCAGATCTTCAAATTTCAGGTTTTCTATCTGTCCGTAAATGTCTTTTCTGAAGTCATGGTAAATCCCGAGTTTTTTCAGTCGTAACGTATTGAAAAATATATTGTTTCGGGTAATTCGGGTTGAAGCAATCTGTTTCAGTGCGGCATTTTTGGCATTTTCAAACTGTATTGGCACTTCAGGAAGCTCATTCATCAGCTCACCCATTGTACTTACGGCCGTCTGGAGTTTATCCGGCTGTGTTCCGATATAGGTGGTGATATAATCCGGATGGCCCAGTTCAGAATTGGCCGCATAAGAAACATATGCCGAATACGCCAAACTTTTACTTTCACGGATCTCCTGGAAAACAATAGACGAAAGTCCTCTTCCGAAATACTCATTAAAAACGTTGATCTTTCCGAAGTCTGAAGTATTCACTTGGTATCCTCTTCCCACTTTGCTCATTTCCATCTGGACCATATCATAATCGGTGAAATAGACATTTCCGTTGGTTTCAGGTTCAGGATATTGTTTAGGTTCAGGAATCCGGAAACTTTCATTTTCAATATACTTTCCAATATACTGTTTGAAATTTTCAATGTCTTTTCCATAGAAAAATATTTCGTAAGGATATCTGAAAATATTTTTCATTCTGTCCGTGAATACCTCTGCATTGCTGCTTTCAAGCTCCTCTTTCGAAATAACATCCGTGTAACGTGAGAAATTTCCCAGTTTTGTATAATTGGTCAGGGCAGTCATGATACGGGTTTTATCTTTTTTTGTAGCCTGTCGGTTTTCAAGAACCGTTCCTACAAATTGTCTGTAGATCTCCTGATCCGGTTGTACATCATACATCCAGTGCTGCAGAAGGGCAATTCCCTTTTCAATATTTTCTTCCAGACCGCTCAGAGAGATCAGAAGCTGATCACTCGTTGTCTTAAAATCGTTGCTGACCCCGATCTTAAAGAATTCCTTCTTCAAATCCTCAGGCGAAAGATCTTCAGTTCCAAGATATTGCAGTAATTGTGTGGAGATTCCAAGGTCCCTGTCATGATCGCTGCCGAAAGGGAAGATAAAGTGTGCCTGTGCAATATCATTGTACTTATTGCGAACGAAGCTCAGCTTTTTATCCTTTACCTTATCCGTGAGAATCTCCTTCTCATAATCAATGAACTCCGGCAGTATATCTTCTGTTTTCTCTGCGATAATTTCCTTTAAAAACTCAGACTGTGCGTCGCGGTTTATTTTGATCGGCGTAATTCCTGGGTTTTCAACCCTTACCAATTGGTCATTAACACCCTTTTCCTTATAAACAATAATATAATTGTCTTTAAAAAAAGTATTGGCGAAATCTATGACCTCTTCTTTGGTGAAATTTTCATACTCATCCATTTCATTCAGTTCCTGTTCCCAGGTTCTGCCTTTGATGTATGTATCATAAAGATTGGTAGCCAGTCCGTCTGCTGTTTCCAGGCCTTTCATCCTTTGGATTTTGAAATCATTAATGATTGCAGGCAGCATCCAGTCCGGAAATTCTCCTTTTTTGATCAGCTCAACTTGCTCCAGAACCATATCTTTTGCTTCATCCAAAGTCTGTGTTTCCTTAGGAACCGCGACGATAGAAAAATATCCGTACTGCTTTAAGCCGACAGAAAAAGCCTGTGCCCAAAGCATTTTTTGCGTCTGGTTGATATTAAGGTCAAGCAATCCTGCTTCCCCTCTGTTGCTGAGGATATTAGCCGCTATATCTGCCAGCATTGCCTCTCGCGTGCCGTAGCTGTCTGTTCTCCATGCCAGCTGAACTCTTGGTGTTGTAGGACTTTTAACCGTTCTTTTTACAATTTCCGTTAATGGCTGTTCAATAACAGGCGTTTTTTTCGGAAGTTCTCTGTAAGGAATCGTTCCAAAATATTGATCGACCAGCTGAATCGTTTCCTCAAAATCCAGATCTCCCACCAAAACCAGGGCATAATTATTTGGAACGTAATACTCATCAAAATACTTATGAATAGCCTTCATCGAAGGATTCTTCAGGTGCTCAGGCTTTCCGAGCGTTGTTTGCTGGCCGTTCGGATGCGTTGGAAAAAGAGCGGCCATCAGTTCATAATTCACAAGCCTTGAATCATTATCCTGGGCCCTGTTAAATTCCTCATAGACCGATTCCAGCTCCGTATGGAAAAGCCGCAATACGATTTCTGAGAACCTTTCCTTTTCTATTTTAAGCCATTTTTCGAGTTCGTTATTTGGAATATTATTTTTGTAAACCGTTTCATCAAACCAGGTATGTGCATTTGTCCCGCTGGCTCCCAATGAAGAAATAGCCTTATCATATTCATTGGCGATCGCGTACTGGCTGGCTTCTTGGGATATCTCGTCTATTTTTTTATAGATCTCTTTTTTCTTTTCAGAATTCTGTTCCGCTTTATGATCCTCATAAAGGGAAGAAATCCGGTCAAGAAGCTCCTTTTCTTTTTCCCAGTTCTGGGTTCCAATCTTTGAGGTTCCTTTGAACATCATGTGTTCAAGATAATGTGCCAGGCCGGTATTGTCAGCCGGATCATTGTTACTTCCCGTTCTTACCGGGATATAAGTCTGTATCCTGGGAGCATCAAAATTTTGTGCCAGAAAAACTTTCAGGCCATTCTTTAAAGTGTAAATTCTTACTTTGTTTTCATCATTGGGAATTGTGATATATTCGTAGTTGTTTTTATCTGTATGAACCGTTTCTTTGTATCTTTTGTCAATCATAAGCTAACTCATTTCATTCCTATAAATCAGAATGCCTTACAAATGTAAGGAATCAGGAAAGAACAAACCCGAATTTCCTTATTATTGCATCTATGGTTTTGATTTATATCAGATAAAAACATTATTTACATGATCAGATACTAAAACTATCCCGTAATTACTATTTTACAAATTGAGATGACAATGAATATTCAATACCGAAAACTTTTACCCGAAGAAAGTACCATCTATAGAACGATCAGGCTCGAAAGCTTAAAAAAATTCCCGGAATCTTTTTGCGCGGATTATGAGGAAGCGTTAAAAACTGAAAAATTCAGAGTGGAATATGATATTGAAAATCAGTTGGCAGAAAGATTTGTAGTGGGCGCTTTCAATGAAGATCAGCTTATTGGAATCTGCACTTTTGTTAAAGATGAAAATGACAAAGGAAATATTTACCAGATGTATGTTAAAGAAGAATATCAGGGTAAAAATATAGGTCGGCATCTGATTCAGAAGGTTATAGAAGAAGCGAATAAAGAGTTTAAAGATATTGAAATCTATCTTGAAGTCAAAAATACGAATGTCAAAGCACATAGACTTTACCAAAAGATCGGCTTCACAGAAATTCCTGATGTGGAGCTAAATGAAGACGATTCAAGTGTTCTGATGAAATACTCTCCAGTATAAAATGTATTTATTAATTCAATATTCATCAGCTTCTTTCCAAAATAAATTCAATAAGTTTGCAGTAGTTTTCCAAAAACTCACACCATGCACGGAAACATTCTGATCATCGATGACGAGATCAAGCTCCTGAAATTATTAGGAATGATTCTTTCCCAAGAAGATTTTAACGTAAAAGAAGCTTCAACAGCACGTTCTGCAATGACTATGCTTGAGCAGCATGAATTTGATGTCGTTCTCTGCGATGTCCGCCTTCCCGATGCTTTTGGGGTGGAGCTGGTACGATCCATCAAAACCAAATACCCACATCTCGAAATTATTCTGATGACCGCTTTTGGGAATATCACCGATGCCGTTCAGGCGATGAAAAACGGGGCGTATGATTATCTGGTGAAAGGGGACGACAATGAGAAGATCATTCCGCTGGTCTATAAAGCACTGGAAAAAGTAAAGGATAACCGCTCCAGGATTGGTCAGAAAACCATCATATCAAAAGGATTCGGACAGATTATAGGAATTTCTCCTCTGATTATTCAGTCTAAAAAACTGGCTGAGAAGGTAGCTTTGACGGATGCCGCCGTTCTTCTGACCGGGGAAACCGGAACCGGAAAAGAGGTTTTTGCCAATGCTATCCATGAAGGAAGCGACAGAAAGAAAAATAATTTTGTAGCCATCAACTGCTCAGCATTCAGCAAAGAAATACTGGAAAGTGAACTTTTCGGACATAAACAGGGGGCTTTCACCGGCGCTGTAAAAGATAAAAAAGGTCTCATAGAAGAAGCCAACGGCGGAACCTTATTTTTAGACGAAATAGGAGAGATGCCCATTGAACTGCAGGCCAAACTTCTCCGTGTCCTCGAAACCGGAGAATTTATCAAAATGGGTGAAACCAAAGTTTCCCGTTCCGACTTCAGGCTGATTGCTGCAACCAACAGAAATCTGGAAGACGAAATTAAGCAGGGGCATTTCCGTGAAGATCTGTATTTCCGGTTAAATGTTTTCGAGATCCATCTTCCGCCATTGCGTGAAAGAAAAGAGGACCTTAAAATGCTGGCCAAAAACTTTATCGATATTTTCTCACGAAAACTTCATCTTTCGGCACTGCAGGTGGATCCGGATTATTATAAAATGCTGGAAAAGAACGACTGGAAAGGAAATATTCGTGAACTTAGAAATGCGGTCGAAAGAAGCCTTATTTTAATGGAAGATAATATCCTGGATGCCGGAAGTCTTCCGCATTACTCAGATAAAGCAGTTCCTGAAAGTGACTCTTTAAGCATAAGGACTCTGGAAAAAATACACATCCAAAAAGTCCTGCAATACACGAAAGGCAATAAAGCCGAAGCCGCCAGACTGCTGGAAATTGGCATTGCAACGTTGTACCGCAAGCTGGAGGAATATGGGCTGAGGTAATTCATTCCTGAGTTTAAGAGTCGGAGTGTTTTAGGGTTTGAGAGTTTCGGGATGCGGGTTTCAGAGTCGGAGTGTTTGAGAGTATATGAGTGTAAAAGGTTGCTAGTTGACGGTTGCTGGTTGTAGTAATTAAGACATATAGTCTGAAATCTAATGTCTTACATCTAAAGTCTTGTTTCTTGAATCTCCGCATTCACATTTCACTTGCAACGCAAAATTCATCATTAATGTTTTCCAATCTTCGCCTTAATCTAAAAGTCTCATGTCTCGTGTCTAACATCTAACATCTAACATCTAACATCTAATTTCTAACCCTTATCATTTCAATAAACGGGCCTATCAAAATGATAGGCTTTTGTGTTTTGGTACGGTTGAGTTATTTTATATAAGTGATTGTAATTTAGTTGTTTAATTGTTTTGCTTTCAGAATGGGCCATCTTTTGGCCTATAGGATATGAATAAAATATTTTAAGAATGACAATTTCAAGAAAAACGTTCAAAAAACGTGAGCACGCAGGCTTCAGTCTGCTGATGGTATCGTACGTACTCCTGACTCTTTTAACCTTAATAATAACGATATGATGCTGATAAGTTTGATCCTGCTTTTCGCAGTGATGTTCTGGCTTCTTTACAAATCCGTTGAATTTTTTGATAAAATATAAAACTATGTGGAGTTTATTTTTCCTTTCCATTCTGGCCTTTGGGTACATCTGCTACGTTTTGCTGAAACCTGAAAAATTTTAACCGGTCATGAATACAGAAATTTTAGGCGTTATTGCCATGTTTGTGATCACATTAGTCATTGGAATATTTCTTGGAAAATACATTGCTAATGTGTATGGGTACAAAAAGACCTTCTTAGATCCTGTTTTTGAACCTGTTGAAAAATTAATTTATAAAATATCAGGTATTAATCCTGTTCGTCAGATGACTTGGAAACAGAATATGTATGCCATGCTGACGATTAATCTGATTTGGTTTATTATAGGATTCCTGATCCTGCTGAATCAGTCCTGGCTTCCCTTAAATCCTGACGGAAACCCGGATATGTCACCTGATCTTGCTTTTAATACAGCTATTTCCTTCCTGGTGAACTGTAACCTTCAGCATTATTCAGGAGAAACGGGCGTAAGTTATTTAAGTCAGCTTTATCTGATGTTCCTGCAGTTTGTGACCGCAGCTACCGGAATGGCGGCTATGGCTGTTCTTTTCAAAGCTTTTAAAGATAAAACCACTACAGAATTAGGGAATTTCTACGATTTCTTTACTAAATCTGTGGTCAGAATACTCGTTCCGGTCAGTATCCTTGTTGCCTTGATCCTTTCTGCCAACGGAAGTCCGATGACTTTCGAAGGAAAAGATCATATCACAACGCTGGAAGGGCAAAAAGTTGATGTTTCCAGAGGACCTGTAGCCGCTTTTGTGGCGATCAAGCACTTGGGAACCAATGGGGGAGGTTTCTTCGGGGCCAACTCAGCACATCCGCTTGAAAATCCAAACTATGTGACGAATATGACTGAAATGGTCACTCAGATGATCATTCCGTTTGCATTGGTTTTTGCCTTAGGGTTTTACCTGAAAAAGAGAAAACTGTCATGGGTGATCTTTACCGTAATGACGATTGGTTTCTTGGCACTTGCTGTTCCGAACGTTGTGAATGAAACAAACGGAAACCCTCTCATCACGCAGATGGGTGCTGACAGCAGCCTTGGAGCTATGGAAGGCAAGGAAATCCGTTTCGGAAGTACCTCTTCAGGATACTGGAGTATTGCAACGACCGTTATTTCAACAGGTTCGGTTAATGCCATGCACGACAGCACCATGCCGCTTTCAGGAATGAACGAGCTGCTGGCCATGATGATCAACTGTTTCTACGGCGGCTGTGGGGTAGGAATTCTGAATTATTTCATCTTTATCATTCTCGCTGTATTCATCAGTGGTCTGATGGTTGGGAGGACACCGGAATTCATGGGCAAGAAGATCGAAGCTAAAGAAATGAAGATCGCAATGGTCGTCGCTCTTTTCCACCCGTTCTTAATACTTGTGGGAACAGCATTAACTGCCTATCTGCCTGAATTTGGTGCAAAAACATTGAATAATCCAGGTTTCCACGGATTCAGTGAAATGCTTTACGAGTTCACTTCTTCTTCTGCGAACAACGGCTCCGGATTTGAAGGCCTTGGCGACAATACCCCATGGTGGAATATCTCAACAGGAATTGTATTGCTGTTATCCAGATTTATTCCGATTATCGGACCGATAGCGATTGCAGGATTATTGGCACAGAAAAAATTCATCCCGGAAAGTTCAGGAACCCTGAAAACGGATACGGCCACTTTCGGCTTTATGACGCTGGCGGTGATCCTTCTTATTGCAGCCCTGTCTTTCTTCCCGGCATTGACCTTGGGACCTATTGCAGAACAGATTCAGTATTTCTCTAAGTAAAAATTAATTAAAAAATTAAAAGATTGAGAAATTAAGAGATTAGGAAATCCGGCGGCTTAAGCCCTGTATTTTTTGAATTATTATGAATGAAAATTTCAGTACTTAACAGGATAAACATCTCATTTATGACTGAGTTTTTCTTAATCTCGAAATCACTTAATTTCTAAATTTTCAATTCCATAAGAATTATATAAAATGAAAAATCAATCACAGACATTGTTTCAAAAAGATTTGGTGAACGAAGCGATCAAACAGTCCTTCGTTAAGCTGAATCCGAAAATCATGTTTAAAAATCCCGTAATGTTCCTGGTGGAGGTCGGAACAGTTGTGATGTTCATCGTAAGCCTTTTCAGTCTTACAGGAGACCAATCACAGGGAAGCTTTGCTTATAACTTTACGGTATTCATTATCTTATTTTTCACCGTTCTTTTCGCCAATTTTGCAGAAGCCATTGCAGAAGCCAGAGGAAAAGCCCAGGCGGATACCCTCAGAAAAACGCGTGAAGAAACTCCTGCCAAAGTGGTGATGGACAACAAACCCGGCTTTCAGGTAGAAACCGTTCTGAGAAGGTCTGCCGAAATGAAGCTGGGTGATATTTTCCTTTGCGAAACCGGAGATCAGATCCCGATGGACGGAGAAATTATCGAAGGACTTGCCACCATTGATGAATCTGCGATCACCGGAGAAAGTGCACCTGTTATCCGTGAATCCGGAGGTGACAAAAGCTCGGTAACCGGAGGTACGAAAGTTCTTTCCGACAGAATAAAAGTAAAGGTGACCACCAAACCGGGGGAATCTTTCTTAGATAAAATGATTGCTCTTGTAGAGGGGGCATCAAGACAGAAAACACCTAATGAAATTGCATTAACCATACTTTTGGCAGGATTTACCCTGACCTTTATTATCGTAACACTCACTTTAAAACCTTTTGCAGACTATGCGCAGACTCCCATTACCATTGCGGCATTTATATCACTTTTCGTTTGTTTGATTCCCACAACCATTGGAGGTCTGCTTTCTGCAATCGGGATCGCGGGAATGGACAGAGCTTTGAGAGCGAATGTAATTACTAAAAGTGGGAAGGCAGTAGAAACTGCCGGAGACATCGATGTACTGCTTCTTGATAAAACAGGAACCATTACCATCGGAAACCGTAAAGCAACAGAATTTCACCCTGCAGACGGAATCAGGCTGCCGGACTTTATTAAAGCTTCAGCATTAAGCTCAGTAGCGGATGAAACACCGGAAGGAAAATCCATTATAGAACTAAGCCAGCTGAAATCAGAAGATCTTCTGGTTCCGAATCCGGTCTATATTGATTTCTCAGCGGAAACAAGAACTTCAGGAATTGATTTTGAAGAAACAAGAATCCGGAAAGGAGCTTATGATACGATAAAAAAACTGACTGAAAAAGCCGGGAACAACTTCCCGAAAGAAACTCAGGATGCTGTTACCAAAATCTCCGAAAATGGCGGAACTCCTCTTGTTGTAAGTGTTAATGAAAAAGTCTGGGGCGTTATTGAACTTCAGGATATCATTAAAACCGGAATTCAGGAACGTTTCCAGAGACTGAGAAAAATGGGGGTAAAAACGGTGATGGTAACCGGAGATAATCCACTGACTGCAAAATTCATCGCTGAAAAAGCAGGCGTAGATGATTTCATTGCCGAAGCCAAGCCTGAGGACAAAATGAACTACATCAAAAAAGAACAGCAGGAAGGAAAGCTGGTTGCCATGATGGGAGACGGAACGAATGACGCACCGGCCCTGGCTCAGGCCGATGTAGGGGTAGCCATGAACAGCGGAACACAGGCTGCAAAAGAAGCCGGGAATATGGTAGACCTTGACAATGACCCTACGAAACTGATCGAGATCGTAGAGATCGGGAAACAATTGCTGATGACCCGCGGAACCCTGACGACTTTCAGCATTGCGAATGATGTTGCCAAATATTTTGCCATTATTCCGGCCTTGTTTATCACCTTCATCCCATCCCTTCAGAAACTGAATATTATGAATCTTCACAGCCCGGAAACAGCGATATTATCAGCCGTTATTTTCAATGCAGTGATCATTCCTTTCCTTATTCCGCTGGCGTTAAAAGGAGTCGCCTACAAGCCGATCGGTGCCAGTGCATTATTGAGAAGAAACCTTTTGATCTATGGTTTGGGGGGTGTTATTGTTCCGTTCATCGGGATCAAAATCATCGATTTAGTGATCAGTTTATTCTATTAAAATTTAAAAAATGAAAAATCATATTGTTACAGCATTCAGACTGACTTTTGTAATGCTGGCTGTCGTAGGAATTTATCTGCTTATCGTATACGGAGGCTCAAAAATATTGCCTACAAAAGGAAATGCAGAGATCATTACCCAAAACGGACAGAAATTCTACGCCAATATCGGACAGGAATTTAAATCTGAAAAATACTTCCACGGGCGTTCTTCATCCGTTAATTATAATGCAGCTGGAAGCGGCGGAAGCAATAAAGGACCCAGCAACGAAGAATACCTGGAAACCGTACAGAAAAGAATAGATACTTTAAAAATGGAACATCCGGGAATGGAAAATACAAAAGTTCCGGTAGAGCTGGTGACAGCCAGTGGAAGCGGTCTGGATCCGGACATTTCTGAAGAGGGAGCTTTGTATCAGGCAAAGAAAATTGCAGAAGTAAGAAACCTTTCTGAGGAAAAAGTAAGAAATTTGATTAAAAATCAAGCAGAGAAACCGTTTTTAGGACTTTTAGGACCGTCAAAAGTAAATGTACTGAAGCTTAATATCGCTTTGGACCAATTAAAATAATGTAGACATCACCGTGAAAAAATATATCATTACCAGTGCCCTATTATTCGGAATATTTTTCCCGAAAGCACAATCATCAGATTCATTAAAAATAGAAAATAAAGTGACTTTTTCTGCCTATGCAGAACTTTTCTACACTTATGATTTTAATGAACCTGCTAATCATCTCCGTCAGAATTTTTTATACTCTTACAACAGGCATAACGAGCTCAATCTGAATTTAGGATTGGTAAAAGCAAATTATCAGACTGAAAATCTCCGCGCCAATGTAGCTTTAATGGCCGGAACCTACGCGCAGGACAATATGGCTGCAGAACAGGAAGCATTACGCTATGTCAATGAAGCAAACGTGGGAATTAAAATTTCAAAGACCAGAAACCTGTGGATTGATGCAGGGATTATGCCTTCCCATATCGGGTGGGAGAGTGCTATAGGAAAAGATAATATTAACCTGACGAGAAGTTTTGCTGCTGAAAATTCTCCTTACTTTGAAACCGGAGCTAAGATTTCTTATACTTCAGATAGCGGAAAATGGTTTTTGAGCGGATTAGTGCTTAATGGCTGGCAGCGTATTGCAAAGCCGGAAGGAAATCAAAGCATTTCTTTCGGGCACCAGGTGACCTACAAACCTACAGAAAAAATCACGCTGAACAGTAGTTCATTCATTGGAAACGACAAATCAAAAGCTGAAAAAAGAATGCGTTATTTTCATGATCTTTACGGAAGTTTTCAGATGACAGACCGATTTTCGGCTTTGCTGGGGTTTGATATCGGGGCAGAACAGAAAGAGAAAGGCAGCAAAAGTTATAATATCTGGTATACTCCCAATGTATTAATGAAATATCAGCTTGACAATAAATGGGCCCTGGCAGGAAGACTAGAGTATTACAATGATAAAAACGGGGTGATCATCAGTACCAAAACTCCCAATGGCTTCCAGACCTTCGGATATTCCCTGAATGTTGATTATGCGATTCTGAAGAATGTAATATTCCGTACAGAAGCAAGAGGATTTACTTCCAAAGATGCCATTTTTGTGAAAAATGATGAGATGAAGCAGGGAAATTTCTTTATCACGACAAGTCTGGCTGCCTGGTTTTAGAAAATAAAAAGTGAATAATGAAGAGTGAAAAATAATATAATTAACCACAAAAGTCACAAAAGGTTTACCCTTAATTTATTTGAAGCTTAAATGCTTGAGAAAAGAAGTTCACATAAGCTCGTAAAAAACGTAAAAGATTTTTATTCAGAATCATATACAGAAACATCTGTGAAAATTCGTGCAATCTGTGGTTAAAATATCAACCACAAAAGTCATAAAAGTCTTTAACATGTAAGTTATTTGAAGTGAAATGCTTCGCAAAGAAGAAGTTCACATAAGTTCTAAAAATCTTCGATTTTTATGATGAATAATATACACAACCATCTGTGAAAATCTGTGTAATCAGTGGTTAAAAAAATCAACCAAAAAGGGACAAAGTTTTTAACACTTAAGTTATTTTAAGTTTAAATATTTTATGTAAATAAGATCACATAAGTTAAAAGAAAATCAAAAATTTTATTCTGATGAATAACAATTATTGAACCGGCGAAAATTCCCCTCCTGTGGAGGGGTGGCGAAAATTCAAAGAATTTTTGACGGGGTGGTTCAGGATAGTTCAATAAAAAATGTCCAAATAATCGTAACTTACTTATACATTCTAAGTATTGGAAAATAAACCTTTTGTGCCTTTTGTATTAAAAATAAAGCAAAAAATCAATGTCATCAGCAAAACATTTTTTAGAACTCATCCAGAAATCCCGGAAAGGTAAATTCAAGATCTATATCGGGATGAGTGCAGGCGTGGGAAAAACTTTCCGGATGCTTCAGGAAGCGCAGTCTCTTCTGCGTAATGGCATTGATGTAAAGATCGGTTATATAGAAACCCACGGAAGAGAAGAGACAGTAGCGCTTACCGATGGAATTCCTGAAATCCCGAGAAGATCGGTTTTCTATAAAGGCAAAAATCTGGAAGAGATGGATCTTCAGTCCATTATCAATGAGCACCCGGAAGTGGTTCTCGTGGATGAACTGGCTCATACGAATGTGGAAGGCTCAAAAAATAAAAAAAGATGGCAGGATGTGCTGGAAATCCTTGACAGCGGAATCAATGTTATCAGTGCCATGAATATCCAGCACATCGAAAGCCTGAATGAGGAGGTAAAAAACATCACAGGAATAGAAGTGGCGGAACGTGTTCCTGATAAAATTTTGAGTCTTGCCGATGAGGTAGTGAATATAGACCTTACTGCCGATGAGCTGCTGACCCGCCTGAAAGAAGGTAAGATTTATAAAAAAGAGAAAATCCAGACAGCGCTTACCAATTTTTTTCAGAGCGGACATATCCTGCAGCTCCGGGAGCTAGCTTTAAAAGAAGTGGCTGCCCATGTTGAAAGAAAAGTAGAAACGGAGATCAAGACAGAGAATTTTAAACCGATAAAATTTCTTGCATGCATCAGCAGTAATGAAAAGATCGCCAAAAATATCATCCGGAAAACAGCCCGTCTGGCAAGTTATTACAATAGCCCGTGGACCGTTTTATATGTACAGAAGCCATCAGAGAATCCTGAAAAAATTGCCCTTGACAAGCAGCGGTATCTGATTAATAATTTTAATTTAGCACAGGAATTGGGAGCGAAAGTGGTCCGCGTAAAAGAAAGCAGTGTCCACAATGGGATTCTGGAATATGTAATTGCCCATAATATCACGACGGTATGCATCGGGAAACCTCATGCACAGCTCTGGCAGCGTCTTTCCGGTTACAGCTGGATTTATACGCTGATGAACAGGCTGAACGAAAGACAGATAGATATTATTATTTTATCTTAGAAGTAATGAAACTTAAAACAAAACTCACCTTAGGCGTAGGTCTTTTATTTTTACTGATCGTTCTCATGTCAGTGATCGGGTCTGTCTATATTAATAAACTTAAATCCGATACTGAGAAGATCCTTACCGCCAACTACAACAGTCTGGAATTTTCCAAAAATATGCTCCTTGCTTTAGATAAAATAAGCACGGATAGTGCCGTTGCCGTTACGGATTTTCAGAAAAACAATAAGCTGCAGGAGAAAAACCTCACTGAATTTGGGGAAAAAGAAGCTACCCAAAGCCTGAATCTTCATTTCAACAGCTACCTGAAACAGCCTTCTCCGGAAAAGGAAAAACTGATCCGTGAAGATCTGGCGAAAATTATGTCCCTGAATATGAAGGGAATTGAGAGAAAAAGTGACATTGCTATTATCACTGCAGAAAATGCCACTTTCTGGATTGTCAGTCTGGGAACTGTATGTTTCCTGATCGCTTTTATCCTGCTTTTTAATTTACCGCAGACCATTGCGGAACCGATCAATCAGCTTACATTCAGTATCAGGCAGATCGCTGCTAAAAATTATAATGAAAGAGTCCATTTCAAAGGCAGTGAAGAATTTAACAGTCTTGCGGATTCCTTTAATACGATGGCAGAAAAGCTTCAGGAATACGAAAGCAGCAGCCTTTCCAAGCAGCTGATGGATAAAAAAAGGATTGAAACGCTGGTGAATAATATGCATGATGCAGTAATCGGCCTGGATGAAAACCACTTTATTTACATGATCAATGATGAAGCCCTGAAGATCACTAATCTGCGTAAGGAAGAAATCATCGGAAAAACAGCTCATGAAGTAGCGGTTAATAATGACCTGATGCGTGAATTGCTTAAAAATATTGATCATCCCGTGAAAGAACCGATCAAGATTGTCCGCGATCACAAAGAAAATTATTTTGAACAGGATATTATCCCCATTAATATTGTAAAAACAGGCGAAAAGGAAACAAAATATATTGGTAAGGTGATTCTTTTGAGAAATATTACACCTTTCAAAGAACTTGATTTTGCTAAAACCAATTTCATTGCCACCATCTCCCATGAACTTAAAACACCTATTTCTGCTATAAAAATGGGTGTGCAGCTGCTTGGAAACCAAAAATTCGGAGCACTGAATGACCAGCAGAAAGAATTACTCAAAAGCATCAATGATGACGGGCAAAGACTGTTGAACATCACCGGAGAACTGCTGAATCTTTCGCAAGTAGAAACCGGAAACATTAGCCTGACCGTTGAAAAATGTTCCCCAAAAGAAATGGTACAGATGGCTATGAAGAATGTTGAAAAGCTGGCGGAGCAGAAGAACGTTTTGATCAATGCCGAATATCTGGTAAGTGATCATGATTTTGTTACTGCCGATTTTGACAAAACAGTCTGGGTGATCAATAACTTTCTGACCAATGCAGTAAAGCATTCTTTCCAGGACGAAAATATCCAGATCAGCGTAGAAAAAACCGATTCGATGATCCAGTTTAGTATTACCGATACCGGAAGTGGAATTGATGAAAAGTATCACCGCCAGATTTTCGACCGCTATTTTCAGGTTCCGGGAGAACAGCAGAACGGGACAGGGCTGGGGCTCGCTATCTCTAAAAATTTTATAGAAAAGCAGAACGGTGAAATAGGCGTAAAAAGTGCTCCCAATCAAGGAAGTACTTTTTATTTCAGATTGCCGGTAGCGTAAAATATTTTTAAATAAAATTCTTTTAAATTTACCAAGTAACAAAATCATAAACTGCTATGAAAAAGTCTATCAGTCTGTTATTATTCCTGTTTTTCATCCTGTTTCAGTCATATGTTTCCGGACAGGTATTCAAACTGGAAGAGTTGGCTGCATTCAACAAGCTTGATATGAATGCTTTTAAAACAGAAATCAAAACGCATAAATATACGTTCTACGACAAAACGGAAAGTCCAGCATTTATTCTGTACGAGTATGACAGTCCGGGATATACCTACAAGATCGGGAAATTTGAATATGCTGAAAATAAATCCCAGGACAATATAGAGTTTCAGTTCAAAGACAAAAAAGAACATGATGCCTATCTAAAGGCAATTCTGGCAGCAGGTTACAAACAGGCCGAAAAGGGAAAAATCCTTACCGGTGAAAATTATGTTGATTATCTTAAAGATAAAGCACAGATCAGAATGGTTTATCCCAAAACGGCAAAGGATAGCTACACCATTTTGGTTTTCAAATAAAAAGGTTTTATCAGGAGCTAAATCAAGATTAAAACTAAAAAGTTATGCTGGGGTTCTTCATTTATGTACTGTTTTTCTTTTAGCCATTCATAATACGGTTGTAGGAATGTTTTCTTCTGCTAAAAACTATGGAACTTACATCTTTGTATTTACCATTGCTGCATTTTTTGGATGTCCTTTTCTTGCTTTTGTTCTTTATGCTCTGGTTTCCCTTCTTTTTGGATTCGGATCATAAGATAAAAAACAGAGCTGCGAAAAAATTCACAGCCCTGCAGATATAGATAAGATTATTAGTTTAAATTTTGATGAATTTCTGAACCATTGTTTTGTTTTTGGTAAACAGTTTAATAATATAATTTCCTTTTGCCAGTTCAGAAACATTTACAGTATTACCTTTTACACCTGTCGTCATCAAAATCCTTCCTGAGGCATCATAAATCTCAGCTTTGATGATCTCATCAGTGGATTTGATGTAAAGAGCATCATGTGCCGGATTCGGGTAAATGCTTACATTTTTGTTACCCGTTTTAGTTTCATCAGTTGCCAGTACACCTCTTACTGTTGTAGTATATGTATTGGTCACAATCGGCGCATTATAATCAAAATAAATGTTCGCGGTATTACTGAACGCATCACCTATTGTCAAAGAGGACTTCGTCTTGATTTTGAAGGAAATATATCCGTCGTTGTTGGCATCGTCAAACGGAAGCTGTATATTTTCGAAAATAAATTCGGCCTTATTTGTTCCGGTCATTCTCGTTACAAAACTGTGGCTTGCATTCAATGGGGTCAAGGTAGAAATGTCAAATTTCGCAGCGTCGATCTCATCTTTCACCACAATATTTCTGGCATTGGCAGTTCCTTGATTTTCAAACCGGATCAGGTAATGAACGTAATCTCCCACCTGGGTCTGTGTGATCATCGTTCCCTCTAAACAGGTTTTATCATTCGGGTCCAGAGAGTTTACAACCGTTTGGTTCAGGGTAAAGATATTGTCCGCAGGTGTATCGTCCGGAGCTCCGTTGATCTGTGCTGTATAATGCAGGATATCACCATTATTTACCGGCGGAGTATCGGTTGGAGTATTCAGTTCAAACTTAACCTTAATTTCTTTTGTTTCAAAAGGAAGCAGACCGGTAAAATTCCAGGTAAGGTTTCCGGTAGATTGTAAATCAGGCGTTACAGTAGAGCTTACAAAATCCATAATGCTGTCATTATAGCTGAATCCAACAGTTCCGGATTGCATGGTGGTTCCTTTATTTTTGTAAACAATTTTATAATCTGAATTAAACCCTGGTACTGCAGAATCCAATGGAATAATCACAATTTCAAGATCCGGATGGGAACCATTGGCAGTCAGACAGAAATTCTGGGTTAAAGGACTTGTCTGCATTGGAAAATTAGCAGTAAATGAAGCAGGGGAAATGTTGAAATAAGCCGGGTTTTCAAGAACCGGAGCTATTATATGCGTTCCTGCCAGTACCGGAATAGAGTAGTCCCCGGATTGATTACTTATAATACTTCCTGTAGTTCCGCCGCCTGAAATATTAAATTTCTGGAATGCCTTATTCAAATCTGCCGGATCGCAGCCGTTTCCGTTGAGATCATATTTAGTATTGCCTTTGATGGTATAAAAAGTGCCTCCGGGAGTGAATGAGCAGTAAGAGTTTACCGTTACATTATTATATCCGTATGTGGCATTTTGGCTGATGATAGTATTCATTTCTGAATCATCACAGCAGATATAGCTTAAATTGGGATTGTTTTGATACATTACGCTGGTAAGCCTCCCGTTTTTTATAAACAGGCTCTGTAAATTGTTGTTGGGAATACTGAAGGAGTTCAGGATGGTATTATGGCTGATATCAAGAGAAGTAAGCTGGTTGTTATTCAGGAAAAGCGTCTGCAGTAAAGGAACAGCTGAAAGATCAAGACTTGTAAGCTGATTATTGAACATTCTCAGATAATTTAAGATAGGGCTCTGGCTTAAATTAAGAGTTGACAGATTGTTATAACTGGCTTCAAGTGATTTTAATTTAGGTGTATTCTGAAGATTGATAGAAGTCAGCAGATTGGATGAGCATACCAGGTCTTCGAGTTTTGTTAAGTTACTTACATCAAGGCTCGTCAATAAATTTCCGGAAATATGAAATCTGTACAAATCAACCAGCGAACTTACATTGAGGCTGGCTATATCATTGTCGCTGCAGAGCAAATATTTCATTGTTGTGCTGCCTGTGAAATCAATGGTTTGTACCTTTCCTCCTGTACATGTCAGGATATTCATTTTTGGAAGGTTGGAAATGTCGAGGTTGACAATATTGGCATTCGATACATTAATGTTTTCCAGTAATGGACATCCCGTAAAATTGGCAGAAGACATGTTGATATTATTCTCAAAACTTACCAGTTTTACTTTTTGCATACCGCTGATGTCTGCAGAAAGTAGGGTAGGGCAGTCAGATACATCCAGATATTCCAGGTTGGTAAAAGATTTTACGCCTTCTATGGAGGAAATCTGGAACGGGTTGCCATTTGAACTGTAGATCGTGATATCTCTGATATTGGCAGCTTCGGAAGCTTGTATTTCCCCGTCGTTATTAAGGTCCATAGATATCCAGTTGCCAACCAGATCCTGAGTGATATGGTTGGTAGCCGTCCCGGAAAGAAGCTTGGCTTTGAATTGTGGATCCGGAATGTTCACAATCTGTGCGGTGATGGATAAGTGTGCTAAAAACAGCACGAAAAGATAGAGTTTTTTCATGGTTTGGTGATTATTTGTTTTTATAAATATATAAAAAATTATATTACGAAAAATAATTACTTTTTACTTTTTATTATTTTATATAATGTTTGTTTTGTTTGTTTTTGTTTAAATAATTCATTTAAATGTTGGATTTATGTTAATTTTATTTTATTTAAAATATGATAGAATTATTGAAATATGCCCGAAAAATAGGGGCGTTTAATAAACCATTATACTTTCTGAATAATTTAAATTTGATTAAAACTGTTGAACGGAATTTTAGGATACAGTGGCTTTAGCCTGTTCCTGTTGAATAGATTTCTTCATCTATAAAAATCTGCGTAATCTGTATAATCTGCGGGATAAAAATATTTTAAATCGTCATTGGATAAAAAGAATGATAATTAGAGCGTTCGTCCATTATTTATAAACTTTATAAAATTTGCTCATCGGTATAATTGGCGAGCGCAATTTTTGAACAGTACGAGAAAAAAATAAACCATTGAAATTAAATCTCAATGGTTTATTTATTATTTGTTAGGATATTATTGTTTCTCTATCAGATCCAGAAATTCCTGTTCATCAAGAATGGTAATAGTTCCAATGTCCTGGGCTTTTTTCAGCTTGCTTCCGGCCTTTTCGCCTACTACAAGGAAATTGAGGTTTTTAGAGACTGCAGAAATATTCTTTCCACCGTGTTTTTCCACCATTTCCTCTGCCTGTTCTCTTGTGAACAATGATAGTTTCCCGGTGAAAAGGAATGCTTTTCCTTCCAGAATATTAGAAAGAACCTCATTCGTGCTTTCCCCCTTTTCAAGCTGTACTCCGTAAGATTTCAGACGTTCAATCATCAGGATGTTTTCCGGATTGCTGAAGAATTCCACGATGCTTACTGCAATCTTGGCACCAATGTCTTCCACCTGGCAGAGCTCTTCTACAGTGGCGGCTTTCAGCTCATCAATGGTTGCAAAGTTTTTTACCAGCTTTTTGGCAACTGTTTCACCCACATGTTTGATCCCGATTCCGTACAGTACCTTTTCAAAAGGAATTTCTTTCGATTTTTCAATTCCTGAAATAATATTCTGCGCTGATTTTTCTGCCATTCTTTCCAGCGGAAGAAGCTGTTCCTTTGTCAAAGTATAAAAATCAGCCGGATTTTCTATCAAACGTTCTTTGTAAAGCTGTTCTATCGTTTCGCTTCCCAGGTTTTCAATATTCAATGCCTTTCTGGACACATAATGGATCATTCTTCCCACGACCTGAGGCGGACAGTGCAGGTCATTCGGGCAGAAGTGGATTGCCTGATCCACAATTTTCACCAGTTCGGTTCCGCACTCAGGACAGTTTTTAATATATTCGATTTCCTTACTTTCAGAAGTTCTTTTTTCGGTATGTACGCCGACAATTTTCGGAATAATTTCACCACCTTTTTCCACATATACAAAATCATGTTCATGAAGATCAAGCTTTTTAATGATATCCTCGTTGTGAAGCGATGCCCTTTTAACGATGGTTCCTGCCAGCAATACAGGCTTCAGGTTGGCAACCGGAGTAATGGCGCCAGTTCTTCCCACCTGATATGATACGCTCTGAAGTTCAGTTTCCACCTTCTCAGCTTTGAATTTGTAAGCCATGGCCCATCTCGGTGATTTTGCTGTATAACCCAGCTGTCTCTGCTGCTGTAAAGAATTTACCTTTAAAACAATTCCGTCGATTTCAAAAGGAAGATTATGCCTTTCTGTATCCCAGAAACTGATGAATTCTTTCACCTCAGCCATTGTTTTACAGAGTTTGGCCTGCTGTGAAGTTTTAAAGCCCCAGCTTTGTGCTTTCTGAAGCAGTTCCCAGTGGCTCTGTGCAGGAACATCCTCGGCAATAAACTGGTAAAGTACGGATGACAGTCCGCGTTTTCTTACCTCTCCGCTGTCCTGCATTTTTAAACTTCCGCTGGCCGTATTCCTTGGATTCATAAAAGGATCTAAGCCTTCCTCTTCACGAAGTTTATTGATCTTGTCGAAGTTTTTACGGGTCAGATAAATTTCTCCTCTCATGAAAAAATGAGGTGGGAAATCACCTTTCAGTGTCAGGGGAATATCAGAGATCGTGCGGACGTTTGATGTAATTTCATCGCCCTGGAAACCGTCACCACGCGTTACGGCCTGTACCAGTTTTCCGTTTTCATACAAGATAGAAATAGAAGCACCGTCATATTTCAGCTCTGCAACAAATTCCACCGGATCATTGATGGTTTTGATAATTCTTTTCTCCCAGTCTTCAAGATCATCGAAATCATAGGAATTATCCAGAGAATACATTCTGAATTTATGCTGAATTGTCGGGAATACCTTAGTGATCCCTCCGCCAACACGTACCGTAGGTGAATTTTCGTCATAAAATTCAGGGTGTTTTGCCTCCAGTTCCCGAAGCTCTTCCAGGAGCATATCAAACTCATAATCAGAGATGGTAGCTGCGTCCAGAAGATAGTAATTTTCATTATGCTGGTGAAGTTCCTTTCGGAGCTGTTCTATTTTTTGCTGTATGTTTTCAGACATTGCTTTCTATCTTTTGAGCAAAAATAGCTAAACTAATTCCATTAAAAAATACCATAATTAAATATTATACAAATATTAAAAAGCTGTAATATAATTTAACGTCTTGATTATCTTCATCTTAAAACACTTGTTTAAATTAATTTAACATAATGTTATGATTTAGTTGAAAATTTGTTAAAGCTCCCTTAAACAGACGGTCCGGAAAGTCAAAATACCTTTGCACATCTAATTTGAAAAGATGAGAAAAGTAAAGATTGTACTAGGATTATTGTTTTTGGGATTTGGAACACTTGCTTATGCGCAGACTACGCAGGCTTCTATTGTGGGAAGAGTAACCGGACTGGGCAGTACTGCTCAGGAAAAAGTGAAAGTAACGATCGTGAACGAGTCAACAGGGTTCAGGACGGAAACGGAGACTAATTCGAAAGGGGAATATATTTTCAAAGAAATTCCTTTGGGCGGGCCTTATACGGTTATTGTGAATGAGGAAAAGAAAGAAGGCTATAACGTCAATTTTGGCGATCAGGTAACTGTCAATATGAGCGTGGGCGGCAGTGAAAAGCAGATAGAAGAGGTGATTGTTACAGGAAATCTGAAAAACAAGATCGGAAATCTTGGAGCGGCTACTGCTATTTCAGCGAAGAACATCAGCATGCTCCCGGTAAACGGAAGAAATTTCACCAACCTTACTGAATTATCTCCATTAAGTGGCAAAGGCGGAAACCTTTCCGGCCAGCTGGGATCTTCAACCAACTTTACGATTGATGGGATGACAGCTAAAAACCCAACCTCAGCAGGATCCACAACCAGCCGAAGCGGTGCGCCTTTCTCTATTTCGATAGAGGCTGTTCGTGAATTTAAAATTACAACCAACCAATATGATGTCACATTAGGAAGAAGCGGTGGTGGTACGGTAAGTGCCGTTACCAAATCCGGGACGAACAAGTTTTCTGGAAGTGCCTGGGAGTATTTAAGAACCAATTGGCTTTCCAGTCCGTATGACATCAGAGGAAACAAAAGGGAGAATGATTTCTCTACTTCCCAGTTCGGGTTTTCATTAGGCGGACCGATCATTAAAAATAAATTACACTTCTTCGTGGCTTGGGATCATCAGCTGGATTCAAGACCGTTGATTATTGCAGATATCAAATCTAAAGACGACGAGAAGAGATTTAATACAACAACCGAGACATTGAACCAATTCCTTGATATTGCAAGGAAAAAATACGGAGTAGGAAATACTCCGCAGTTCGGAAGTTTCGATAAAGTAAGAAATTCAGATGCAGGATTCCTTCGTTTGGATTGGCAGATCAATGAAAAAAACCTATTGACGTTAAGGAATAATTTCACCTACGATCTGAATAAAAACGGATTGGGAGATAATACCGCGATCAATTTCTTTGAATCTTATGGAAATGATAAAAACCTGGATAACAGCTTGCTCCTGACTTTAAGAACAAACGTTAAACCGAATATCACAAATGAATTAAAAGCACAATATTTATATACTTTCCAGGACAGCTATCAAAACAATGAGTTGGGACATCCGGTTCCGAGAGCTGTTGTGGAAGGCGTTGCCTCCAGTGTTGGATCTACCAATATCCAGATTGGAGGGCATCGTTTCGCTCAGGAAGGCTTCCGGAATAATGTATTCCAGATTGTAGATAACCTATACTACAACACGGATAAAATTAAGTATACTTTTGGAGCAGATCTGATGTATACCAGATCGAAATCGATCTATGGAAGTGAAGTGAACGGAAGATTCCAGTTCCAGGGAATGACAAATTTCGATAATCTTACTCCTGACAGATTCTACAGGGAAGTCCCTCTGATGGAGGACCCGTCTGTAAAATCCAGTATCTGGAATGCAGGAATATACGGACAGATTCAAACTAAAATAGCAACAGGCCTGGATTTTATGGCTGGATTAAGATTCGATTATGGAGGATATCCGAAAGCTCAATTCAATCAAAAGCTTTTTGACGAAATGGGAATCAGGACAGATAACCAGATCAAATCTTTTGTCATTCAGCCGAGATTTCAGTTCGATTGGAATATCAATGAAGGAAATAAAGATTTCGTAAAATTCGGGGCAGGAATTTTCTCTTCGGATATCAACAACTATATGATCATTAACAACCTTGTATTCGATGGAAAGCATCTGGCTACAGTGGATGTAAGGGGTAAAGATGTTCCGTTCCCGGATTTCAACAGTTATAGAAATGACTACGGAACGGTTCCTTCACTTTCACAGTATCAGATCCCTACCATCAATTACACAGGAAAAGATGCAAAAATTCCAATTGTGTATAAAGCGAATATCTCCTACAACCACTTCTTTAACGAAAGATTCAGAGCGGGAATTGCAGGATATATGGCGCTGGGAAGAAACAATTACTTCTACTACGACAGAAACATGATGGCCAACCCGTTTTTCACTTTGGCTAATGAAGGGGGAAGAGGAGTATATGTGCCTGCCGGTACCATTATCAATAACGACAATAAAAGTGTGAGTATCGACTGGAAAGAGGGAAGAATCAATAAAAAATTCGGAAGAGTGCTTGAGCTGGTAAGTGAGGGTGAAGTCAATCAGTACTCATTTGTGGTGGATACCAGCTACCGTTACTGGAAAGACGGGGAGATTACGGCAAGTTATACTTGGTCAGACATCAAAGACAATACTTCATACAACGGGAATGTAGCGAATTCTGCAACATTATCTACTCCGGTTCAGGGTGATCCTAGAGATTTAAGAATGGGCTATTCTGATAATCAGTTCAGAAACAAGATCGTGGTTTACGGTAACTCGCCTACCATTGCAGGATTTACACTGGGAGTTCGTTATTCAGGAATCGGTGGAACGCGTTTCTCGGTAACTGCAGGAGGAAATATCAACGGGGATTTTGTAGATTCTAACGATCTTGCCTACATTTTCCCGGAGATCATTACGCAGCCACTTCTTAATGATCCGGAAGTAGGACAGGCTCTGAAAGATTATGTTGAAAAATACAACAACGCTATTGCAGAACGTAACGGAGGTAAAAACGGTTTCTACGGGGTATGGGATGTTCGTGTTGCCAAGAAATTTAAATTTGAAAAGATCGGTGCATTTGAGCTTTCTGTAGATATTTTCAACCTGGCGAACCTTCTTAACAAAGAATGGGGTGTGAATAAATCTTATGGTAATATGTCGTTGTACAGGGTAACTAAATTCAATCAGGCGACCAGGCAGTTTGAATACGTTAAAAATAACAGCGGTTTGGCACCACTTTCCGGAAATCCTTATCAGATCCAGATCGGAGCCAAATACAGCTTTTAACAATTAAACATTACCTTTATCAAACATTTTAAGTTTTTTATTTTAATTATCTAATTGTATTATGAAAAAATTTATCTTAGGGTTAGCAGTTTTAAGCACAGTCATCATGAAGGCACAAACCCAGATTATCGCGCACAGAGGTTATTTTCAGGCACAGCCGCCTACTACGGAAAATTCTATTAAATCTCTGGAAAATGCCCAGAAACTAAAGATATACGGATCAGAATTTGACGTAAGAATGACTAAAGACGGCGTTCTTGTGATTAATCATGACGAGCATCATGGTCAAATGGAGATTTCTGAAACCACATTCAAAGAGCTGGAAGCATTGAAGCTTTCGAATGGAGAAAAATTTCCTACGCTAAAAGATTATCTGAAGCAGGGTAAAAAAGATCCTTCTTTAAAACTTATTGTTGAGATCAAGCCTGCCAAAACCCCGGAAATAGAAAATGAGATCACTCAGAAGACCCTTAAAATGATCAAAGATATGAAGCTGGAAGGGCAAAGTGAATATATTTCCTTCAGTCTGAACATCTGCAAACAGATCAAAAAGCTGGAGCCGAAATTCAAAGTACAGTATCTGAACGGTGAACTCTCTCCTGAGCAGATCAAAAGCGAAGGCCTTGACGGAATGGATTACCATTACAGTGTTTTTCAGAAAAATCCTACGTGGATTGCCGAAGCAAAGACTTTAGGCCTTATTACCAACTCATGGACAGTTAACGATCCTACAGTTTATGAGGAGTTGAAAAAACAGGGGATAGGTTTTGTAACCACTAACATTCCCGATCAGTTAAAGAATAAATAACAGATTGGACTTAAAGTAATATAGACTAATATGGAAAATTATAGCCTGTCTCTTTTAGGGACAGGTTTTTTTATGCTTGATTAAAAATGGGACGTTTTTTTAAATGAGAGAACTAATCAATACAGGAATTATCTGTTAAACTGATTATGAATTTTTTTGACGCAAAGATTTTATAGTAATACCGTAAACATAAGAATGCAAAGAAGAAAATCAATCTTTGATTGATTCGACTAAGCGTGCGTAATATCCGGCAGCTTAATCAATGGCGGAGCCATCACCTTTGCTCATCTCAAAATAATAAGTAATTAAATTAAACTTTGCGTAAAAGAAAGCTGATTTACTATATGAATATTTCTGATATCCAGTATTTTAGCAGTTTTGTATTTATTTTCTCAGAGAAAGACAATAAAGATACAGTAATGACCTTTTAAAACGATATTAAAAATCATTAATTATATAAATATTTGTTTATCAGTTGTTTGTATAGAGCGTTAAACTTATGTTCATAATTTGTTTAATAATATTTTAATAAATGTTAAAATGATGTTAAAGCCATAGCCATATTGTCGTTTTAATTTTGCGCAAACAAAAAGGATATGCGTAAAGAGACACAAAAACTGCTGGTTTTGTCGCTGCTGGGATTAGTCAGCATCAACCTGGCAGCTCAGCAGAAAGCGAAAAAAGATACTGTTAAAGGCATTGACGAGGTGGTGGTAACCGCTTTGGGGATCAAAAGACAGGATAAGTCTTTAGGATACTCTACCCAGACCATTAAATCAGAAGAAATCCTCAAAACCCAGAATAACAACTGGGCACAGGCATTAGAAGGAAAAGTAGCCGGACTGAAAGTTCAGACAGCTGGTGCGGGACCGCTGGGAACCAGCCGTATTACGCTCAGGGGAGACGTTTCGATGAACATGGGAAATAACGGAGCCCTGATCGTTGTAGATGGCGTTCCTTTAAGCGACAGGAGAAACGGAACAGGAACTTCAGCTTATGGCGCAGGTTCAGGTGGCGACCTTCCCATCGATTATGGAGACAGTTACAACAGCATCAATCCGGATGATATTGAATCTGTTACCGTTCTGAAAGGACCAAGTGCATCCGCATTGTACGGTTCCAGAGGTTCCAGGGGAGCCATTATGATCACCACAAAATCCGGAAAAACAAAAAAAGGAAAAGTTCAGATCACACTGAACTCCTATACCAGCTTTGACAGTGTTCTTAAATGGCCGGATTACCAGTATGAATACGGGCAGGGAACCATGCAGAAAGACAAAGGCGGAAACTATTACTACTCTTACGGAGCTTCTGCGGACGGAGTGAACACGGGATCTACCAGCAGCGCATTCGGCCCAAAATTTGACGGACAGTATTACTTCCAGTATGATCCGTCTGTAGAAGGGCAAAGTAAAGAAAGACAGCTTTGGAGACCTTATAAAAATAACATTAAAGATTTCTGGCAGACAGGAACCACTTATTCAAACAGTTTATCATTAGAACATTCCAATGAAAACACTGCCTTCAGATCATCACTTTCTTACCTTAAAAATGAATGGATGATGCCGAATACAGGCTTTGACAGACTGAACGCAGCTGTTTCCGTTGACCATAAGATGAGCAGTAAATTAAGAGTGGGGACTAAACTGAATTTCAGCCAGACCAAAAGTGATAACCTTCCGGCTACCGGATATAATAACCAGTCGATTTCCTATTTTATGATCTTCCAGAATCCAAACGTAGATCTGGCGTGGTACAGACCTATCTGGAAGAGCGGGCAGGAACAGATAGACCAGATCCATCCTTTTAGCTCCTATATTGATAACCCGTATGTTATTGCTTACGAAAATTTAAATTCTACAGATAAAAAAATCATTACCGGAAATATTAACGTAAACTATCAGTTTGCGAAAAATTTTGACGTAGCCTTCAAATCCGGGCTGGAATGGAGCAATGAACTTCGTACACAGAGAAGACCGTGGAGCTCTGCCAATTACCTGAAAGGTTATTACAGGGAGCAGTATATCAGGTATTTAGATCTGAATAATGATATTTTATTTACCTATAAGAATAAATTCGGAGATTTTGGTGTAACCGCATCAGCCGGAGGAAATATCAGGTATTACGAGCAGAGTATGAATGATTACAAGGCGATAGGTCTCAATAAAGCCGGCGTATATCAGCTGACCAATGCCATCGCACTGGATAATAAGCTTCCGAAGCCTAATGACAATCAGGTAAACAGTACCTATGCACTGGCGAACTTTAGCTATAAAGATCTTGTTTTTGTAGATGTGACGGCCAGAAATGACTGGAGCAGTACGCTTCCTAAACACAACAGATCTTATTTCTATCCGTCGGTATCCTCATCATTTATCCTGTCTGATCTATTTAAAATGAAGTCGGACCAGTTCAACTTCTGGAAACTGAGACTGTCATGGTCGAAAGTAGGGAACGACACCTACAACTATATGCTGGATAAATATTACGAAAACAGTTCGTTTACTGGTTCCGTGGAATCTCCCTTGCTGTATCCCAACCCGGATCTGAGACCGGAAATGATCACCAATATTGAAGGAGGAATGGATTTTACGATCCTTAAAAACAGATTGAGCTATAATATCACAGCCTATCAGAATAATTCCAAAGACCAGACCATTGTGATCCCGGTATTATATGAAGTGGGCTATAATAAAAGGATCATTAATGCCGGCGAGATCAGAAACAGAGGAATTGAAATGACCTTAAATGCTTATCCGGTAAAAAATAAAAACTTCTCCTGGAATGTCAGTGCCAACTGGTCCATGAACAGAAATAAAATTCTTTCCCTTCCTGAAGAATTTCACGGTGAACCTTATACCATTGGAAGTGTAGGCGGTGTGGTGTATTACAATGCTGTGGTGGGTGGTTCACTGGGAGATATGTACGGTTATGGCCTGATGTATTCTCCGGATGGACAGGTAATTTACGGCAGTGACGGACTGACAGCGAAGCCTACCGAAATGAAAAAGATAGGAAACGCCTATCCGAAATGGAGAGCCGGTCTTCAGAATGAATTTAAATATAAAAATATTACGTTAAGCTTCTCATTTGACGGGCAGTATAAAGGAATAGCCTATTCCCAGTCCCATCACAAAATGTCCGAGCAGGGAAAACTTGAGCATACGCTTTGGGGAAGAGATAATCCGAATGGCCTGATCGTAGGTCAGGGCGTGGTTCAGAATTCTGACGGAAGTTTTTCACCGAATACCAAAGGAGTTCCCGTTCCTACCTATTACGGCGATTATTACAGAAGAGCCAATGTAGAAACGAATTCATTCGATACCTCATTTATCAAGCTTAGAGATGCCAGGATTTCCTATTCATTCCCTAAATCAATTGTTGACCCTTTGAAGGTTACCGATATTACCCTTGCCTTATTCGGAAGAAATCTTTGGATGTGGACAAAATTCCCACTGTTTGATCCCGAAGCGGCGACCCTTGATGATTCTACCATTACTCCGGGAATAGAAATGGGGCAGCTGCCTTCTTCAAGAACAGTCGGGATACAGCTAAACGTTAAATTTTAAAAATCAGAACAATGAAAAAACTTATCTACATATCTTCATTTCTCATGCTTTTGGGAACTGCTGTGTCGTGTGACAGAAGCCTTGATGAGATCAATAAAGACCAGAGCAGGATCAATAAGCCGGTGGCAAGCTCCCTGCTGGTTCCTATCCAGTATAATATGGCTGCAGTAGGCTATAACAGGGCTAATGATTTTACATTCGACCTTATGCAGGTGTCTTTGGACTTCCCGAATGAAGGAAACTCGCTGAGCCGTTACTACATCACTGAAAATACAGGTGCCGGATTCTGGAATAATTCCTACCGGTGGTTGAAGCAGGTTGATGACCTGAAAAGAGCCGCTGTCGAAGAAGGGGATAAAAATTATGAGGCTATCGCATTGGTATTGAATGCATGGATCTATTCCAACCTTACCGACACCTATGGCGATATTCCTTTTTCTGAAGCTTCCAAATTGGATGAAGGTATTTTACAGCCCAAATTTGACAGACAGAAAGATATTTATGTAAAACTGCTGGATGATCTGAAAACAGCCAATTCCCTTTTTATCACCAATAAAGTGCTTACAGGAAATGATCTGTTTTATAAAGCTGAATCCGATGCAAACGGAATCACCAACTGGAAAAAATTCTGTAACTCGCTTTCTTTAAGGTTGCTGACAAGAATTTTAAGTAAAAATGGTGAAGTGAATGTTCATGCAAGAATTCAGGAGATCATCAGTAATCCGACTGTATATCCTGTTTTTCAAAGTAATGCTGATGGTGCGAAACTGGATATCACAGGAGTTTCCCCTCTGATGCCGCCTATTGCCAGACCTCAGGATTTCACCACCGGAAGAGCCGCCTCAGAATTTTTTGTAACAACATTGAAAGCCAACAACGATCCGCGCTTAGCCATGTTCTTCTCACAGGCAAAAGATTTGAACAATGTTAATATCGGATACAAAGGAGCTCCTTCCGGGTATGCTTTTGGAACTACATTCGACTATCAGCCTTCCAACCTTAATCAGAACCTTGCCAAAGCCCCTCTTAAAATCCTTATGTATCCCTATGCTGAACTCCAGTTTATATTGTCCGAGCTTGCCTTTAAAGGAATTATCCAGGGAAGCGCACAGACTTATTATGAAAATGGGGTAAAAGCAGCGATAGAACAGTGGGGAGCAGTAGTACCTGCCAATTACTTCAGCAATCCTAACGTAATGTATAAACCTGAAATGGAAAGAATCATGCTTCAGAAATATGTAGCGCTTTTCTTTGTAGATCAGCAGCAGTGGTTTGAAAAAAGAAGAACGGGATATCCTGTACTTCCAAATAATGGTGGTCTTCTAAATGGCGGTGCTATGCCACTCAGATTAATGTACCCGCCCAATCCCAAAGTTCTTAATACAGCTAATTATCAGACTGCAGTTCAGCAGATGGGTGGAGATGATATCAATGTAAAAATGTGGTGGAATAAATAAGTTAAAGAATAAAGAATAAAGAATAAAGAATAAAGAATAAAGAATAAAGAAATGAGTATTAATATAAAATTTTTAATGCCTTGTGTGCTGATTTCAGCAATGGCGTTCTCTCAGGATTCCGTTTCAGGATATGTGTTTGCAGACAGCAGCAGGAACCAAAAGAAAGAAAACCGTGAAAAAGGAATTGAAGGCGTTGCGGTTTCCAATGGAGTTCAGGTTGTTCTTACCGATAAAAACGGAAGATACAGTCTGCCTGTTCAGGAAAACCAGACCATCTTTGTGATTAAACCTTCAGGATACCAGACGGCTCTGAACAGTAATAATCTGCCTCAGTTTTATTACCATCACAAGCCAAAAGGCTCACCAGATGATTTTAAATACAAAGGAACAGCACCAACAGGTGAACTTCCGAAGGAACTGAATTTCCCGCTTTATAAAAAAGATGAAAATAAAAATTTTGACATTCTTGTTTTTGGAGATCCACAGCCTTACACAGAAAAAGAGCTGGATTATTTTAAAAGAGCAATCGTAAACGAAGTGAAAGGCACCAAGAAAAATGCAGTACTGGGAATCAGTCTTGGAGATCTTGTGGGTGACAATCTGAGTCTTCAGAAACCTTATGCGGATGTAATGAAGGAGATTGGCCTACCATGGTATAATGTGATGGGAAATCATGATATGAATTACGATGCCAAAGAAGATCAATTTTCAGATGAAACCTTTGAAAATAATTTTGGTCCGGCCAATTATTCCTTCAATTACGGAAATGTACACTTTATTATTTTAGATGATATTCTGTATCCGGATCCGAGAGACGGGAAAGGTTATTGGGGCGGATTCCGTGAAGATCAGCTGAAATTTGTTGAAAATGATTTGAAACTGGTTGATAAGAACAAACTGATCGTTGTTTCTTTCCATATTCCCTTAGAGCATAAGAACGAAGATAATTTCAGAAACTCTGACCGTCAGAAATTATTCGATTACCTGACTCCTTTTAAGAATGCTCTGATTTTATCAGCACACACGCACATTCAGCAACAGATTTTCTATGGAAAACAAGCGGGCTGGAACGGTTCAAAAGATCTTCATGAATATAATGTGGGAACTACCTGCGGAGACTGGTGGTCAGGAACATCCGATGATATAGGATTGCCTACTTCCACCATGAGGGACGGAACGGCGAAAGGATATTCATTCATCAGCTTTAATGATAATCAGTACAAAGTTAAATACAAAACAGCCGGAAAACCGGATGATTATCAGATCAATTTATATGTTCCGAAAGTAATCCCTTATCCTTCAAAAACTTCAGCAAAGATCCTTGCCAACTTCTTTATGGGAAGCAAAAAGGATAAAGTGGAATACAGGATAGACAACGGAGCCTGGGAAGAAATGGATTATGATGAAACAGTGGATCCGAATTTTGCCCTTTCCGTTTTCAAATGGGATTCTACACAGAATTTATTCCCGGGAAGAAGACCTTCCAATCCTGAAATGTCAAAACATATCTGGACAGCAGTTTTTCCTAAGAAGCTTGCGTTAGGAAAACATAAACTTGAAGTGAGAGCTGCAGATATGTACGGGAATCAGTTCACCGCTTCCGAAGAATTCGAGGTTCAAAACCCGGTTCTTATTCCATAGTTTTTTCATTTTTACTATACTTTCAAGCAGAAACCGGTTTATTATTAGGCCGGTTTTGTTTTTGAGAGATTTTAAAGCAGATTTCCGGATCTTCTGTGATCTTCTTTTTTACAAAGCATTTCACTTCAAATAACTTAAGTGTCAAAAAACTTTTATGGCTTTTGTGGTTGATATTTTAACCACAGATTACACAGATTTTCACAGATGGTTGTGTATATTATTCATCATAAAAATCAAAGATCTTTAGAACTTATATGAACTTCTTTTTTGCAAAGTATTTTACTCCAAATAACTTAAGTGTCAAAACTTTTATGACTTTTGTGGTTGATATTTTAACCACGGATTACACAGATTTTCACAGATGGTTGTGTATATTATTCATCATAAAAATCAAAGATTCTTTAGAACTTATGTGAACTTCTTCTTTACAAAGCATTTCACTCCAAAATAACTTAAGTGTCAAAAAACTTTTGTGACTTTTGTGGTTTAAAAATATGCAAGCTTATTCCGTCTTAAATTCCGTTAAATCTATATTCAATCGGGTCTTGTAAAATGTTCTTTCGTAAATTTGTCTGACGAAACCATAATATTATGAATATAAGCGGAAAAAATGCCATCGTAACAGGTGGTGGAAGAGGATTGGGAAAAGCGGTTGCCTTAGCTTTAGCCAATGAAGGCGTAAATGTTGCTGTTACCGGTAGAAATGCGGAAAATCTTAAAAGTACAGCGGAAGAGATAAAAGCGCTTGGTGTAAACTCAGCCTATGCTGTTTTCAGTATGGATAATGAATCCGAAGTGAAAACCGGAATTGAGTCCCTTGCAAAGCAACTGGGAAGCGTGGATATTCTGATTAATAATGCCGGGATTGGGGATTTTGGAAGCATTGAAGATATGCCCTCCGAAACATGGGAACAGGTAATCAGGACCAACTTATTCGGAGTATATTATGCAGCTAAAGCAGTTTATCCTTTTCTAAAGGCTAACGGTGAGGGAGATATCGTGAATGTTGCCTCTACGGCAGGCTTGAAAGGCGGTCCGAATATGTCAGCCTATGCAGCATCCAAAGCTGCGGTAGTATCTCTGTCGCAGTCGATGATGGCAGAATGGAGAAAGCAGAACATCCGTGTGATTACTTTGACGCCAAGCACTATTGCTTCCGATATGAGTATCCAGGGAGGACTTACAGATGGAAATCCGGATAAAGTACTGCAGCCGGAAGACTTTGCAGAATGGGTAAGGGATATTTTGAAGATGAACAGAAGAGCATTGATTGCCAATGGTTCTATTTTTTCTACAAATCCTTAGACTGGCTATGAGTTCCTTTATTAGATTTTACAATTTTGTGGAACTAACTTTATGTAATAAAATATTCAATAGGAGCGGGCTTTAGCCCGCTTTTTCCATTGACAAACCTATCCGGCTTTAGCCAAAATATAAAAATTCACAGGTCTTATCACGAAAATATACTGTTATCATGGCATTACAATTTTTTTAACAATAATAACATCCCTATTTTTGCACTAAATTATTGACTCACATGCAAAATTATTTAGAATTCAATTTCAAAATTTCTCCATTGCAGCCATGGAATGAGATATTAATGGCAGAGCTTATCGAAATAGGTTTTGACAGCTTCACGGAAGAAATCGACGGAATTTTAGGATATATTCAGAAAGAACAGTTTAAAGAAGAAGATCTTAAAACACTTCCGCTTTTTGAAAATGAAAATGTACAGATCACCTATTCTTTCGAAGAAATGCCGAATATTAACTGGAATGAAGAATGGGAAAAGAATTTTTCACCGATCAATATTGATGATAAAGTGCTCATCAGAGCAGAATTCCACGAATCTGTACCGGGAATGCATGAAATTATCATTCAGCCCAAAATGTCTTTCGGAACAGGCCATCACCCTACAACTCACCTGATGATCCAGCAGATGATGGACATTGATTTCAATGGTAAAAAAGTGCTTGATATGGGATGCGGAACCTCTGTATTGGCTATTTATGCAAAACAGCAGGGTGCCGGAGACGTAAAAGCAATCGATATTGATGAATGGTCTGTAGAAAATTCAAAAGAAAATGCAGCCAGGAACGGTGTTGAACTGGATATTGAACTGGGAACTGCGGATAATCTAGGAAAAGAGAATTTTGATATCATTCTGGCTAATATTAACAGGAATATTCTGATTTCTGATATTCCAACCTATGTTTCTGTCATGAATGAAGGCGGACAGCTGCTGTTGTCCGGATTGTGCTTCTTTGATGTGGATGATATCCTTGAAGTTTGTAAAGAAAGCGGATTGGAGCTTAAAAAGAAGCTGCAGCGTGAAGAGTGGGTAAGCCTGCTGCTGGAAAAATAATGAATAAAGAATATAAATAAAATATGAGATCATTATTGAGCCTTTTATTTTTGGTAATACTGCCGCTTTTTTCAGCACAGGATAACGATCCGGTTTATCCTGACGGCGTTTTTGGCTTTGAAGAAAACAAACCCCAGAAAATTTTTACAGACTGGACCAGAGTAAGAAAGGAGCCAAATGTTACATCTGAAGTAACAGATTCGCTGCAAACCAACCATCAGGTGATGATTCTTAAAAAGGAAGAAGCAGTTCTCAGGTTGGGCGAAAGAGGGGCTAACTGGTACAAAGTTTCTTATCAGAAAGGAGATGTAGCTTCAGAAGGATATATCTGGGGAGGCAATCTCTCTGTGGGTTACCGTAACAAGAACGGCTATGATTTTCTTTTTGGACTTTCAAAAACGGTGGACCGGAAAAATAAAGAATATAATGAAACTGTAAAGCAGAATATTGCCGGAATAAAAGTGATGGAAAAAAATACTCTAATTGATGAGGTGTATTTTGATACCGGAAGAGGAGAAGAGCTGAGTTATGCTACATTTACTATTGAGAGTGGGCATCAACTGCAGAATGTGGAACTTACCCTTAAAGCTATGGTTTCCGGCGAAGCCTGCGGAATTGCCAGCTATAACCAGTATGTTTTTTTCAAAGATAAAAAACTGGTTGCCTTGCCGCAACTGATGAATGTAGGTGATGCTGATATATTCTATCATTCCGAGGAATTTGTATTTCCGAACGATAAAGGCGGAATTCCTAATGCTTTTATTTTTAAAATGGAGGAAATGGAAAAAGATGAGAAGGACAGAGAAAAGAAAAAACGTTCCTCCAAAACATATCTATGGAACGGAATTTCTTATAAGCTTAAATAAAATCCAGACTAAAATAAACCAGCTGCCGTACACAATTACGGCGGCTTTTTTGTAGCGAAGTCTTGTTAATACACAAAGACTCAACAGGTCTGTAGAATTTTTCGCTGAACCTGAATCTCTAAATCATTCGGATGAACGATGCAGTAACAAGTGCGCATTTAATAATAGTATAATAAATTAAAAATTAATACGTTATATAAGTATACAATCTGGTAATGTGCCGGAAAATTCAATATACTCCTTATTCCAACACCCGATTTAGCACATCTGTTTGTTCGCGTTAGGTAGATCAAACAAGATATCTTATGTCACAAAAAGTAAAATTCTCACCACCTTCTGGTTCTCGTTTTTATGCAACCCTCAGAAGCAGAGTAGATCAGTTTTTCAGTCAGCATCAATTAAGTCAGCATGCCAATGCCCATATGTGGGGAAAGACTGTATTTTTCCTTGCAGGGTTCATCGGAGTTTACCTGGTCATCATTTCGGGCCTGCTTCCTGTCTGGATGCTCTTGCCGCTTGCAGTGGTTCTGGGTATGTTTAGTGCCTTTGTAGGCTTCAATGTATGCCATGATGCTATACATGGTGCACTTTCCGGTAATAAAAAAGTAAATAAACTGTTCGGTTTTATTTTTAATCTGATCGGTGCCAATCCATACGTTTGGAGCATCACCCACAATGTGGTTCACCACACCTATACCAATATCCCCGGACACGATGAGGACATTGAGGTAGCACCGGGATTGATCCGGATTGCTGAAGAAGACGAAGTGAATCGTATTCAGCGATACCAGCATTGGTACGCTTTTCCGCTTTACAGTCTGGCTTCCCTGTCATGGGTGTTCCGTAAGGATTATGTGAAGTTTTTCCAGAAAAAAATTGGTGCACATCAAAACAAACACCCTAAGCTGGAGTATTTCAATTTATTTTTCTATAAAGCGCTTTATTACTTCCTGTTTATTGTATTGCCACTATTGGTGCTGGATGTAAGCTGGTGGCAGTTTCTGATCGGATTTCTGCTTTTACATATTGCCGAAGGCCTGACAATGGGACTGGTGTTCCAACTTGCCCATGTTGTTGAGGGTACCAATTTCCCTGTGCCTAACGAAGCCGGGCAGATAGAAGAAGCCTGGGCGGAACACCAGATGCGTACAACAGCGAATTTTGCAACGCACAATAAGCTAGCAGCATTTTTCCTTGGCGGGCTGAACAGGCAGATAGAGCATCACCTGTTTCCTAAAGTCTGCCATATACACTATGGGGAGATCTCTGTCATTGTGAAGAAGACAGCGATGGAATTCAATTTGCCTTACATTGAAAATAAGAGCTTTTTATCGGCACTGCGTTCTCATTTTCTAACACTGAAAAAATTTGGTAAAGAGGCGACCGTTATTGACCAAAGTATGGTGCCCAGCCTTAAGTGACAAGAAGAGATTATCTTCAAACTCTTTTTATAGATAATTGATTCTTTTGAGCCAGATTAGACAAGAATTACAAGCCTGTTGGTATTTGGTATTTTAACTGTAGATCCATTCAATTTGCTGCTTTGTTGTCATTTATTGGTGAATGCGAAATTTTTTTCTTACATTTTATTAAAAATAAATCATAAATATAAGACAAAGATAAATTTTATATATTAGAGGCGACTTCATTCAAGATAGCAATAAACTTTATCCAACACTAACCATGGGAAAAATCATATTTGTTTTCATCTGTTTACTCTTTCTGACAAGTTGTAAAAAGGAAAAGGCCGTAGAATTGCAGGATTTCAACTTTAATAATAAGACGTCAACATATTTTTCGGATAAGGATAAGTACAAAACGTATGACAACTACTACCAAATAAAGTCTGAGGTAATAGGTGTTGATACTATTTTTGACGGAGAGTTTATTGGAAGCGAAAAGCCAATACGGATTGAATACAGGCAGGAAATTTTTTCTAATGAAGATGTTCTGGCGAGATTTGACGATTTTGATTTTAATGCCATTAATTTCGCAACCACTGTTGATGACAAGATAATGGTTTTTAATGCGGTTGCAGGGGAAATCTCTTTAAAAGAAACTAAAAAATTTATAGAGTTATTAGATGAAAAATATGGGAAGTCAAAAGTTAGCAAAGAAACTTTTATTAAACCTTATGATATCTATACCTGGCGTTTAGGAGACCGGATAATTAAATATTGTGTAGTTGCTGACAATGAAAGCAATACATTAAACATTGAAACCGATCAAGCAATTAAGAAGATTGATAATGGGAAAAAGAAATTCCACGTAAGAGCTTTCCTTTATATTATAAAAAATGAGTATGCCAGCCAGGTCATAGGTAAGATGAATTCCGGTGACCTTCTGTATTGCAAATGATCCTAGGTAAGTTTATCAATAACAAGTCCCAAATGACCACTTTACAAGCTACAATATGATTGATGAAAATTTATTCAATTATAAGCATTAAAAAATCAGAAAAAATCATCTATGCAAAATAAAATTTACCTGCTTTTCGCATTATTGCTTCTATCATCTTGTCATTCACAAGACAACAAAATTGTTGATCTGGCAAAAATATCCAATGATTTTGATGCCTCAGAATTTTACAGGAACAAGATCAAAAAGACCAATGAGATTATTTCGAAAAACCCCAAAAGTTTGGATAAAAAAGAAGCCCTGAATCTTTTAGATGATGCTTTTTTTGTGAAAGATACTTTAGGTTACTATAAAACGGATGGAAGATTCCCTACGGAGCTGTCTTTAGAACCCACCAATGACTGGATGGTCAGAAATAAGAAACCAACCGAAATATTTGGCTATGGATATAAAACGGTCGCCTATGATCCGGAAAAAGACAAGATAGCTGTTTTGAATACAGTAACATTCCCAAAAATGGATATGGTTGAAGACCGCAAAGGCAACCTGATGTATCTTGAAGTGAGCAAGACCTCAAAAACTTCTGCTGATTATAATAAGATCAAAGACTACATCAGTAAAAACTGCAAGAAAGTTACTGTTGATGACAACGATCCAAAGGCCTCATATTGGGAGGGTGGATCTTTCTACTATTATCTTTTTAAAGATGATCATAAAGAAGAGGAGATCTCTTTCGATTCACAGGGAAATAAAAAATCCGGATCGGTAGACGTAACAGAAATCAGACTGACGATGTTTGAGAAGTCTTATATTAAGAAGATGGAAGAGCTGGGTATCTATTCGGCGGGATATAAATTTTGGAAAAAATATTTTTGATGCAAATGATCTAATAATTATACTGACTAGGAAGAAATAAGACTCAGCAAAAGTAGTATACACAGCAAAACACCATTAACAAAAAACAAAATTATTATGAAATCTAAAAAATTATTCATGACAGCAGTAATTGCAGGAACGCTATCGGTGATCACCTCGTGCTCATATTTTGAAGGAGGTAAAAACCGTGAAAAAGGAACTCCAATGGAATCGTCAAAGACAGCAGTACAAAAAATTATAGACAACAAAGAAGCAAACGAAGGGAAACGTTTTTCTATTACAGGCTATTTGAATTACTCAGCAGGAATGACAGTGTATGTCGACAGGCCCCAAACAGTATATGTCAATACGGCACCGGGCGATGATGGAGAAACGATCACTCCTGTAGAGATGAAGTGGGCGGAAAACGGACATAACAGCGTTTTTGTTCCGGAGAATGCAGGACGGGGATCTGATAAGACTATATTTTATGATAACGAAGGCAAACCGATCTCAACAAATGACAAGGTTGAAGTGTCATTTGAGGTCGGGAAAGCATCCATTTATCCTATTGAAGTACGAATAGACAAAGTAAAATAGGACAGATGGCAGGTCACACATTTAATGAATTTTCATTGATCCAAAAAAAGAAAACTATATCTGCAACCTTTTTTTGAATGTACAATTATTCTTAGATTTGGATGCCGGATTTGATATGTAATTTATGGATGTTAAAGAAAAATAGAATGACGAAAAGACTGCGAAATGACGGAAGTATTTGAAAATTACCTATCCTCAACAGGAGAACTATCAGCCGAGGAAATCAATTTTTCTGCTCAGTTCTTCAAACTGACCCGCTTAAAAAAAGGTGATTTTTTTATTCGCGAGGATGAACCCTGCAGGTATATTGGATTTATCGGTAGTGGTGCTGTAAAAGCATATGCTATCAACAAAGAAGGAAATGAAAATATAACCTGCTTCAAGTTTGAAAATGAATTTGTCACCTCGTTTCCGGAGTTTGTGGTGCAGGAAAAATCCAGAAGAAGTATCAGGACTATAGAAGATAGCGTAATCTATAGGATAGCCTTCCCGGACTATCAGCATCTGCTTGGCCAGGTGACCGCCTGGAACGGAATTATAAAATCAGTGATGGAGCAGGAGTATAACCAAAAGGAACGTTATCTGCTGAATTACAATAATAGGTCTGCTGTGGATAAATATCGTCATATCCTATCTTGCGAACCGATGCTTGTCCAGCGTATAGCGACACAGGATCTGGCATCGTACCTGGGCATTACGCAGCGATCGCTTACTCGTGTGAAGGGACAAATACATAGACCCAGCATATTATAGGACAAATGTCCTCATGCAGTTCTGAGCAGCGATGTAGATTTGCACAAAAAAACTATGTTACGTCAAGTTGCTCCCGAAGTGTTCCAGATTTCACTGATGCCACGAAACAGTATCAACTGCTATATTATTGAAGGTGTATTAGTAGACTCCGGAATACGGAGTTCATATACCTCTGTAAAGAAATCTCTCCAGAAAATTCCCGTTCATCAACATATTCTGACGCATGCGCATGCAGATCACCAGGGCTGTAGCGATCAGATATGCGCTGAGTTTGAGATACCTTTACTCTGTCATCCCGACGAAGTTTTTAGGACCGAAACAGGTATGGTCACCCACGGATATCCAACTCCGCAACATTGGGTGGCAAAGTTTCAGCAAAAGTACTGGGCGGGTCAAGGACATAAAGTCGAACGGACAATCGTTGAAAATGATAGGATCGGAAACTTTCAGGTAATAGAGACGCCCGGACATTCAGAAGGCCATATTTCTTTATTCCGTGAGCGAGATGGTGTACTGATAATCGGAGATGTGGCAACAAATATGAACCTGCTCACCACAGCAACCGGTCTGCGGCTTCCGCCAAAGATATTCACTTCGGATCAGCAGCTCAACATCAAATCGCTTCAGAAATTAGCAAAACTGAATCCGGCTATTATCTGCTTCGGTCATGGACCGGTCATGCAAAATACAAACCGAAAGTTTGAGCAATTTGTGGCTAAATGCAGCGCGGCTATTTAAAGATATACAGTGCTGTAATTACAATTTTATATAAGTAGTAGAATTCTAGCTTCAAAAATCGAACTCTGTCACATTAGTTTGAGGCAAAGATTTTTATAAAAAAAGGAAACAGCTATAAAATAGTGTCTCCTTAAGTGACGCGAAAGGATTATCCTCGAACTCTTTGGTTGCTGATCTTAATTGGATTTTGCGTGTATTTTTTTGATTTTCAATAATTTGAATTATTTGAAGAAATAGAATCTTGTAAGGGCTACGATTGGATTTGGCTTATTATCAACTCCAATTTAGTTTATAATATGAAAAAGGAGTACAGCAATTATTTCAGATTCTATTTTTGAGAACCGTTCCTATCTGAGTTAATTGCTGTTAATAAAAAAACAGAGATTCTGTTACAACTTCCCCTAATGTAGCTACTCTGGCTGTGTTCATAGTTCTGAACTTTGTCATAGAAAAAAAAGCATGAACATTTTTAAAATATTAATAACAGCAGGGCTTGTAAGTATTTATTCACACGCGATTGCGGGCAGTTCTGATAATAATGCTGCATATCAAAAAACTTTTGATTACAATACAATAATTGAAAACCAAAAAAATCAAATCATTATGGACACTATCAAACCCGAACAGACAATGATTGATCTAGCAGGTCATCAGGTTCCTGTACTCAAGGGTGGGCTTTATGATCGATTCCGTTCAAATCCACCATTATCTGTCATTGAAAAAGAAAGACCGGATATTGATCTGAGCTGGTTCAAGACTATCCAGAAAGAAAAAAAGGACGTTGGATTTGCAACTTATTCTCCCAATTTTTACTACAGCAACAGCAGTATCACAGCAATCTATACCGCTGATATGAAAACCTTGAAAGAACTGATTCCGGAAGAAGTACGTGATATCGTTAAACCGATTTCGATTACCCCGGGACGAGGGCTTATTGCGATAACAGCCTATGCCTATCATTATTGTGATAATGATTCCTATAACGAGTTATCGATTTCTATTGTTACGACTAAACCGGATGCAGGAAACTGGGGTATATTTTCTTTATTGGGAGAAGTAAAAAACAAAAACCTCTGGGGGTACGTTCTAAAGCTTCCCGTTGATACAGAGCTAGCCAGAGTACGGGGAGTAGTTGGATATAACTTACCGAAATGGTTGATCCCGATTGATTATAATGATAATGGAGACGCTATGGCCTTTACTTTCTATGATGAATCAGGTAAGCTGGATTTTGAAATAGGAGGAAAGAAATTGAATGTAGAGAACACAGAACCTGAAATAGTTCGTTCGAATTTCATTAATGTGGACAAAAATGGAAAATTGACACACGGTTACACGGATGTACGGGCACTGAAAAAAGCGACAAGTAAAAAGAATGAAGATGTGAAACTTAATCTTAACGAAGGTCCGTTATCAAAATTCATTAAATCATTGGATCTGGGTAAATTAATGAGATATGATTACCAGCCGGAATTCCAAGCCGCACTATATACCCCTGAGCCAGTAGAAGGCAATAAAAAATAACTTTTTAATCTTTAAAGACTACCAATGGATTTTGCAAGAATATTTCAGTCACAAAAAGAGTTTTTTAATTCGCACCGGACAAAAGATATAGCTTTTCGTAAGGATACGCTGGTAAAGTTAAAAAATCTTTTGAAAGCAAATGAAAATCAGCTTTATGAAGCGATCTATAAAGATTTTAGAAAAGGAAAATTTGATACCTTTCTTACAGAACTCAACCTGGTGTATAATGAAATAGATTTTTTTCTGAAAAATCTAAAGAAGCTTAGCAAGCCCAAAAAGGTCAAAACAGCATTGAGTTTACAGCCCGGAAAGAGTTATATTCATTATGACCCCTTAGGAGTTACACTTGTCATTGGCGCGTGGAATTATCCTTATCAATTGACATTGAGCCCTATGGTAAGCGCAATTGCAGCAGGAAACACATGTATCATAAAGCCCAGTGAACTTCCGGAAAATACAATGCATGTGTTAGCAGATGTTATCAATGAGAATTTCCCTTCAAACTATCTACATGTCGTAAAAGGAGGCATTCCAGAAACAACAGAACTTTTGAAGTTTCGGTTTGATAAAATATTTTTCACAGGAAGTCCAAAAGTGGGACAGATTGTCTACGAGGCCGCAGCAAAAAATTTGGTTCCTGTTACGTTAGAGCTTGGTGGAAAATCACCCGCCATAGTGACTAAAAGTGCAGACCTTGAAGTTGCGGCAAAAAGACTGGTCTGGGGAAAATTCCTAAATGGCGGACAAACCTGTATTGCACCCGATTATCTGCTTGTCGAGGAATCTGTAAAGCCTAAATTCCTTCGATTGGTTGCGGAAAAACTCCAGGAAATCAATTATTCCGATGGTGCCGAGCATTATACAAGTATAATCAATAAACGGAATTTTGACCGGGTCCTAGGTCTGGTAGATCAGTCAAAAGTGATATATGGAGGGAAATATAATACGGATTCTCTTTACATTGAACCTACCGTCATAGATAATGTAAGCTGGGAAGATCCTGTGATGCAGGAGGAAATATTTGGTCCGGTCTTACCAGTCATCATTTACAGTAATTATGATGATGTTCTCAATAAAATAATTGAAGGTGAAAAACCATTGGCTGCTTATTTGTTTAGTCATAATGAAGAAGAAAAAGATAAGCTTTTGAAATTGGTTTCTTTCGGCGGCGGATGTATCAACGACACACTGATGCACATTACCAGTGACTATCTCCCTTTCGGAGGTATAGGGAATTCCGGGATAGGAAACTACCACGGTGAGTTCGGCTTTCTTACATTCTCCCATCAGAAATCAGTTATCGAAAAAGCAACCTGGGGAGAGCCGGACTGGAAATATCCCCCTTATACAGATAAAAAAATACACTGGTTGAAAAAGGTGATGTAACAGAGATTCTGTTACAACTTACCTGAATTGAGCTACTCAGATCTTTATAGATCTTATGAAATTTGTATCGTAATTTAAAACGCAAAAGATATGCAAACGATATTAGGAGCTAACGGTCAGATTGGCGAAGAGCTCGCAAGAGAACTTAAAAGAAATTTTACTTCATCAATACGAATTGTCAGCAGGGATGCGAAAAAAGTAAATGACACGGATGAAATTTTTTCTGCGGATCTATCGATTCGTGAGAAAGCGATAGAGGCGGTAAAAGGCAGTGAAATTGCCTATTTTACATTAGGACTTCCGATCAGTTCAGATCTTTGGGAAAAACAGTTTCCGCTGATCCTTCGTAATGTGATTGATGCCTGTAAGATTAACAACACGAAATTGATATTCTTTGACAACACTTATATGTATCCCCAGGATGATCGAGTATTGACAGAAAAAACAGCTTTTGCTCCTGTGGGAAGAAAAGGTAAAGTTAGAAGAAAAATGGCCGAAATGGTGTTAAAGGAAATGGAGTCAGGTGAACTTGAAGCTGTGATCTGTCGTGCCCCGGAATTTTACGGACCCGGCAAAACGCAGAGTATTACCAATACCTTGATTTTTAACAATATCAAAGAAGGTAAAAATCTGAAGATTCCATTGAGCGCAAATAAAAAAAGAAGCCTGATCTGGACACCTGATGCGAGCCGGGCCACAGCTTTGATCGGGAATACCCCTGACGCATTTGGTCAGACATGGCATCTGCCGGTAGATAAGAGCCATCCTACCTATAAAGAGTTTATCCGAATGTCATCAGGAATTTACAACAGAGACCTGAAATATTCTGTTGTCCCAAAATTGATCTTTAAAATAGGCTCATTTTTCAACAAAAGTATAAAGGAATTACTGGAGCTTCTTCCCAGGTATGAACATGATAATATATTTGACGATTCAAAATTCAGAAAGAAATTTCCGAACTTTCAGGTCACATCATATAAGCAGGGAATCAGTATCATTAAAGATGAACAGCTTTCAGGAAACAAAATAATTAAGTAAATTAGTCATGTATAAATCTGAAAATCAGCATATGAAAACTCCGGAAAGAGTATCATCAATAAGTACACTTCATCAATTCTTGGGGTTAAAGAAACCTGCTAACCCACTGATCAGTGTATTTAATTTTGATGATGTTAAACTGGAACCGGAAACTATTCTCAGTGCAATCACCACTGACTTTTATGTTATTGCACTAAAAAAAGACTGTGCCGGTGGAAAATGCAGATATGGCCAGCAATATTATGATTTTGATGAAGGCATCATGTATTTTATTGCCCCGCATCAGGTCCTTCAGTTTGACGATATACTGCTTAATAAAGTAAGAGGGTTTGTCCTGGTGGTACATCCGGATTTTCTGCATGGGTATGGACTGGCATCCAGCATAAAAGAATATGGATATTTTTCCTATACAGCTAATGAGGCATTGCATCTTTCTGAAAAGGAAGAGAAAACCATTTTTGATATCATAGCGAATATTGAACAGGAAATTGATATTAACATGGATTCTTTTACACAAGATCTACTTGTCTCTAATCTTGATCTGTTATTAAAATATTGTGACCGTTATTACAACCGCCAGTTTTTGACCAGAAAAAAAGTGAATAGTGACCTTCTTTCCAAGTTGGAGCTATTATTGGATGACTATTTCAAAAAAGATAAGTTAACCATTAACGGTATACCCTCAGTTCATTCCATTGCTGATCAATTACACCTAAGTGCAAATTATTTGAGCGATATGTTAAGAGTGCAAACAGGGCAAACCACGCAGCAGCATATCCAAAACAGGTTGATCGAAAAAGCAAAAGAATTACTGTCTACTACCTCAATGTCGGTCTCTGAAATTGCCTATCAGCTTGGATTTGAACATCCGCAATCATTTCATCGTCTTTTTAAAAGCCGAACATCACTTTCCCCACTGGAATTCAGATCATCATTAAATTAACACATCGCTTTAAAATAAAAGTTGAAAAACAGAGATTCGGTTACTAATTCCTGAAATTAAGCTACTTCCAAATCATCCAATATTGCGAATTTTATGGTAGAAAAATAAGTGATCCATGAAAAAGCTTTTATTAATAGTTACCAATGTCGATAAATATGAAAGCGGTCTGCCAACTGGACTATGGCTCAGTGAGCTTACCCATATTTATCATAAGGCCAAAGAGAAAAAATGGAATATAACAATAGCGAGTCCAAAGGGTGGTCATGTACCTATTGACCCTGAAAGTCTGAAACCGCTTGTTCTTGATAAAATATCAAAAGAATATTATGAAGATCCATTATTTATGGAAGAACTGAACCATTCAAAAAATCTTTATGAAGTAATTAATGAATCTTTTGATTGTGTATATCTTGCCGGTGGGCATGCTACGATGTATGATTTTCCAGATGATGAAAATATTAAAAAAATCATCAGCCAACAATACGAAAAGGGGAAAATGATCGCAGCCATCTGTCATGGGGTTGGTGGATTAATAAATGTCAAGCTTAGTAATGGTGAATATCTGATTAAAAACAATTCAATGACAGGATTTGACTGGTTTGAGGAAACTATTGCCAGAAGAAAACGGGAAGTACCGTTCAATCTTGAAGCTGCCATTAAAGAGCGGGGTGCCAATTTAAAAAAAGCTTTTATCCCTATGACCTCCAACGTAGTTGTTGATGGTAATTTGATAACGGGCCAAAATCCGTTCAGTTCAAAAGAAATGGCAAAAGTAGTTGTTGAGCAACTTGAAAAAACATAAACTTCTACGACCTGAATAAGGTTATTACTCATACAATCATTAAAATTTCAATTATGGCATACAACATTAAAGCTGAAAACGATCCACAAATACTTTCAGGGATTAGAGAATTTTTGAAGGGTTTGAATAATAGCGGTGGCAAACCATTGGAAACACTAACTCCACAAGCGGCCAGACAGGTTTTGGTTGATGCACAAAATTCTGTTGGAGTAGATTATTCAGGAATTATTGAAGAAGAAAGAGAGATTACCCAGGATGGAATTACGGTAAACATTCACATTGTAAAACCAGCTAACGCTTCTTCTGAAAATCTTCCAGTATTCATGTTTACACATGGTGGTGGATGGGTATTAGGTGATTATCCGACACATAGAAGATTGGTAAGGGATCTCGTTGTTCATAGTGGAGCGGCAGCAGTTTTTACCGATTATACACCTTCTCCGGAAGCACAGTATCCTGTCGCAATCAACCAGATATATGCAGCTACAAAGTGGGTATCAGAAAACGGTGCTGAAATTGGTGTTGACGGCAAAAACATGGCGGCTGCGGGAAATAGTGTTGGCGGAAATATGACGGCGGTTCTTTGCTTTATGGCAAAAGATAAAGGTGGTCCGAAAATAAAATTTCAATTATTACTATGGCCAGTAACTGATGTGGATTTTACACGTGAATCCTGGCAAAAATATGCAGAAGAAAGATTTCTGACAGCTCCATTAATGAAATGGATGTGGGATAATTACCTTCCAGATACAGAAAAACGTAAAGAATATTATGCTACTCCATTCAATGCACCATTGGAAAAACTTAAAGGCCTTCCGCCTGCACTTGTTCAGTTGGCTGAAAACGACATCCTATTCGATGAAGGTTTGGCGTATGCAAGAAAATTAGATGAAGCTGGCGTTCCGACTACAATCGAGACTTATAATGGATTTATTCATGATTATGGCTTGTTGAACCCTTTAGATCATATTGAAGCGGTGAAGTTTTCCTCACAGCAAGGTGCGCTCGCGCTTAAAAAAGCATTGTTTAAAAATAGTTGATTAAGTTTCAGTACGGAAAAATTGGCTTTATTATATCTTAAAGGTGGGTGATTTTAGAACATCCACCTTTTTTGTTTTATATTATTGATAATTTGGTTTTGGAAAAATTTGATCTTTTAAGCAGTGTAAACCAAGACTTTTCAAATTTTTAAATAAAGGATATTAGAATTGTATCACTTTTAAAGAGTTTTAGCCTAAAAAACATCTAAAAAAGTTAGAAAGAAATTATGTTTAGGAAACAAAAAAAGAGCAAAAATACTTTAAATAGGTTGAATGAAGTATTTATAAATAAAATGACACCATTTGGCCTAAATTGTCCTAATGGTGTCATTAAGTGAGCGCGAAAGGATTCGAACCTTTGACCGTCTGCTTAGAAGGCAGATGCTCTATCCAGCTGAGCTACGCACCCATTAAATAATTTTGAGAAAATTACTAAAACAGTCGGGGCGGCAGGATTCGAACCTGCGACCTCCTGGTCCCAAA